>Ga0194113_10000367_pt1 | contig 58034 bp, 44 predicted proteins | sample TA2MahC200mmetaG_FD_146193 | JGI IMG/M metagenome (GOLD analysis project Ga0194113, IMG submission 146193) | Freshwater microbial communities from Lake Tanganyika, Tanzania - TA2015017 Mahale Deep Cast 200m | ecosystem: Environmental > Aquatic > Freshwater > Lake | place: Tanzania: Lake...
AGTGATCGCCTGGATCGCGTACTGCGGCGGCGTCCCGCCGTGCGGCGGCGGCGTCCCGCCGGGCGGCGGCGTCCCGCCGTGCGGCGGCGTCGTCCCGCCGGGCGGCGTCGTCCCACCGGGCGGCGTCGTCCCACCGGGCGGAGAGGCGACGGTCAATTTTACCGTGTTGGATTCCTTTGGACCCGTGGCCTGAGGGTAGCCAATATCGGAGATTCGGACAAAGATATCAGCTTGGTCGTCTCCCGGGGCGGCAAAAAACTGCAAATCTTTTGCGGTACCCCCTGCGGTCACTCCAACGCCCTTTTTGTACCACTGGTAGCTGAAGGCTGCACCCGGACGGCTGCTGACGATCCCGACCGAGAAAGTGGCGCTCTGCATGTCTTGGACGGTAAGCGCCCTCGGCTGGAGGTAGATTTCATGCACGTCGAGTCTTGCTGCTACCACGGCGGACAACCCGCCGCCAAGAACTTCAACCGAGGCTGAAACCCCGCCGGCCTCCGCAACGCGAGCCGCAGCGCGACTGAGCGATGCATTGGTTTCACCCGATAACGTCTGGCCGTTGAACATCCACCGGAAGGCAGGAGTGCCTCCGGTCGCGCTGGCCGAGACGGAAAAACCTGCGCTGGTGCCGGCCCAGACGGCGGCGGACTCCGGAACCGCGTTTATTGTGAGCGTCTTCGCGCCAGTCCCCGGAGATGCGAACGGGCTGGCTGGAATGGAAATGGCAACTCCGGGCGTCGGATGAATCGCCACCCCCTGTAGACTCACGGCCGGCTGGCCAGAAATATCGGCGACGGAAACAGAAGCATAACCGTAATGGACCACATTGTTGGGCAAAGAGAGCCGGAAACCGAAAATCTTGGCTGCGCCATCTGCCCAAATGCCTAAAGTCGAACCGACTCCGGAGACCGTCGCCCGCCTCGCGAGATTAACCAAAACCGGCGAATCCTGCGTCGCGGCGGGTTGCCACCCCAAGCCAGCAGGCGGCGTCGCAGCCACCGAATCCTGAACGACAGCAAGACGACCGTTGTTGTCGACGAGAGGTTGAACGATCGCTGTGGCGATCAGATCGACTTTCTTTTCCGAAACACCGGATGATCCGGCCTCGCTGGAGATCGAGAAATCCAAATTGAAGGTATTGTTGGCCACGGTGATCGGGATCGAACGCGCGACAATTTTCGGGCCAGCTACCGACCCCGAGGGGAATATGGTCGGAGGCAATGCCGACAACTTGACCGTTTGGACCTGCGCCGTGGTGGACAAATCGAAGACAATGGGTGAAGCCGCCTGGGGAGTGTCGGAGCCGTATACGGCAACCTTAGCTAGCGTAAGGCTGCCCGACGCGCCTTCAACGGTGTCAACTGCCCGCACAACCCAGGTGCCGGCCGCATTCTCGCCCCAGTGGCGCGGCGTCGAAAAGGTCCAACTCGTCAGATTCGCCTGGGAGTCTGCCGTGCGCGGATCGCCCAATACCGTGCGTGTGCCCGAGGGTGACGTCAGCTCAAATTGCAGCTGGCCGCGCTTCGAATGGGTTACACTTACCGTGACCTCCACGGTCTCCACCCGCAGGGGAGCTTCCGGTGTCACGCTGACAGCTTTGGACACTCCGGTCGGGTCATTGTCCGGAATCGCCAAGTCTACCGCTCCACCGGAGGCGACCGAACGCTCCGTCCCAAGAGGCGTCCAGGTTCGAGCCAAGTTGAGTGCCGCGGCCGCATCGACGAAGCCGGCGCCGTACTTGTGATTGAAATGGAAACCCGCGCCATTGTTGATCCAGTCGGAGTCCGTGGCGTCGTTTTTCCGCGCGGTGCGGATGAAAATTTCCTTCACGTCGCGCCATCCAAGGCCGGGGTTAGCCTGCAATAGGAGGGCGGCGACACCCGCAGCCTGCGGCGTCGCGTAGGAAGTTCCCTCCACGCCATCCGCCGTGTAGTCACCCTCGGGCGACTGAGCCTTGTTTATGCCCCGGGCACCGACGTTGTCCGTGGCCCACAATTGCTCTTCGGCGCCTTGAGTCGTCGCACCGATCGCCACCGCGATAAGCTGGGGCCCGGATTCGCTGAACGCCGCTTGACGACCACGGTTATCGGTGGCGCCGAAGGCAAAGACGTAACGGCTACCCGAATATCCATCCCAACCGGCGTGATCGCCAGAGCTACGCCCGTTGCCCGCCGCCACAAAGTACAACACTCCGCGACCACCCCGGCCGGACGTGACACCCGCCCTGAGGGCGGCCAACGCTGCGGTGTCCGGTCCGGAAACGGTCTTGGCGTCATCATTTGGACCCCAGCTGTTGTTCGAAATATTGATTACGTCCGTCCGCCACCCGAGAGCCTCACCCTCCTGGATGTCGGTCGCGGAACCGCCGAGGAGACGAATGCCAACCAGCTTCGCCAAAGGGGCTGCGCCGGTCAGACCAATCCCGTTGTTGCCTCTGGCCGCGATAAAGCCCGCGCAAATGGTGCCGTGATTTTTGTCGGCAGGGGGAGTAGGATCGGAAGTGCCGTTCAGAACGTCGCGGTGCGGCACGGTTTCCGCGATGTTCGGAGCGAGATCCGGATGCGTCAGCTCCAGGCCGTCGTCAACGACGGCCACGGTCACTCCCGTCCCGCTGGCGGAGGGCCAGAGACCCTCGATGTTCAAGTCCTCTCCGGCTTTACCGCCACCCTGCCCGGTGTTTTTGAAATAGAACTGCTTCCCGTAGAGAGGATCGTTCGGCGCGGCGCGCGACACCCGCGAGCGGGTGAATTGCGGCTCCACCGAACGGCCTGCCGACTCGAGCGACTGCGCTGCCGCAACCATGAAGTACGGGGACGCATACTCGAGCACCCACAGCATGTCTGAAAGAGGGCTGTATCCACGTGCCTTGGTTATTGCCGCGGCATCCGCCGCCGCCGCTGCATCCGCGCCGATGAGCAATAACTTGCCGGTCGCAACCTTGCGCGCAGCGCTTTCACCTTCGCGACCTTCCTCGTAGAACACGGGCGCGATGTCTTCCGCTAAGGGTGACGCCGAGACTCCGCTACCACCACTCTGCCCCCGGACGCGATTAACCTCAAGCCACTGCCCCGGGGCGGTCCCGCTGGGCAGGCGAACGATTCGGTGTTGCTCGTCAGCGGCCGCCAGCTGCGCGCCGTCGGGCAGCGGCGCTGCATCAGCACCGCGCCGGGCAAGGGCAACCTCACCCGTCGCGAGAATCAGCACGCGCGGTTGGCCGTTAACCTTAAAAGTCACCCGACCCTTGGCCGCCAATTCCTCCGCCGCCCTCGCCGGCGTCTCCTTTGAAGGCGCACCCGCGAGTTGTAAAACTTGGACGCCGGACAAAATGGCAAGGGCGCGAAGCAATGCCGAGAAACGCCGGCAACTTTGAAGATAGATCATAAACGAAAGGACTTTCAGTTCGTCGCATTAAGCTGCGGCAGACAAGCGCGAAGTTGTCTCGAGGTATCCACCAAGAGAACCCGTTCCCCATTGCAAAAAGTGAGCGGGGTTGTTTCAACTCTCGATTCTGGACCGCCTCGGGTGAGAGTCTGGTCGGGTCATGGGTTGGGTTCAGGGTGGTTGGCAGATTCGGACGTGCAGGCAATCTCTGGACGGAGGGAAGGCCCGGCTTGGCGAGCCTGACCGGAGCTTGGCCAAGGAGCAGGGCGCGGTGCTCCGCCAGGACCTGATAGCCGAAGCTGCTATGCGGGCGCTCCGTATTGTACTCCTTCCGGAACGCACGGGCGATGGCCTGCGCTTCCAGCACGCTGCCGAGCAACTCCCGATTAAGGCATTCGTCGCGGAAGCGGCAATTGAAGCTCTCATTCACGCCGTTCTGCCACGGGCTGCCCGGCTCGTTAAAGCGGATCCTGATGCCAGCCTGCGCCAGACATTCCTGCAGCGCCCGGGCCACGAGCTCAGCCCCGTTGTCGCACCGCAGGGGCCGCGGCGCCCCGCGCACCCCGATCGCCGTCTGCAGCGCCCGGATCACTTCCGCGGCCCCCAGTTACCGGCTGGCGACGATAATCGATGCAGTGGTGGCTGCCCTCGTCGGCGATCGTCAGGAACTTGATCGTCGTGCCCGCGGTCGTGACCTCAAAGACCGAATCCAGGCACCGGGCGTCATAGAGCCCTTCCGACCCGATCCTGGCCTCCGGCCAGGGCGGGCACTTGGGCCGCTGACTCGGCCCGGTAACCCGCAATCCCTCCTGCCGCCAGACGCGCTGCACCATGCTCCGAGCGCAACGGTGGCCCTGCCGCTCGACCAAGGCGTGGATCCGCCGGTGGCCATAGTGCGGATAGCGACGTCTGGATCTGCTTCTAGGGAGTCAAGACCCTCATCCCCAACAGCCCAGATTTCGGGCGTCAGGTGACCCGCGCGTGCACCCGCCGGACACTCTCGCCCCTCTTCCACGGTGAAGGACGCGAAGAATGCGCATATCCGGGCGCCGCGCGTGGGGTCCCCGCCGTCGTCGGGCGAGAAGCCGGGGAACTGGCGAGAGGAAAACATGCGCGTGGACGCGCGGGAGAAAGCCAATGAGCCGGGTCGGGCAAACTCACGGGCCAAGACCGACCAGACAAGGGTAAACCCACTCCGGAGGCCCTCAGCCGCATAGATTTACAAATCCCTGACCCGCCCCAAAAAAATCCCGCCGTGCAGAAGGACGGCGGGGAAAAGTCAGGCGCGGAACCGTGCGCTCACTTCTGCCACGTGCGCTTCTTGTGGCGGTTCGCCTTCAGGCGCTTACGGCGCTTGTGCTTGTTCATCTTGAGGCGGCGCTTCTTCTTCAAATTGCCCATTGTGAAAAGGAGGGGGACTAAAATTTCTCGGACCGTGCGGGGCGCTCGCGGGGCTGTAAAGCCCTTTCTCCCGACGGGGCGACGGCCAAGGGCCGGGCCCGGGGGGCGGAAGCGGTCGCTTACTTTAAGGCGAGGGCCTTCGCGGCGTGGGCCTTGCCCCGGGCCGCCGCGTTTTTGTGCACGACGCCCGACTTAACCGCCTTGTCCATCGCGGACACGTAGGCCGCCGCGGCCATCTTGCCCGCAGAGGCGTCCTTCTTCGCCAACAGCTCGTCGAGCTGCTTGCGGAGGGTCTTGAGCCGAGTCTTTACGCCCCGATTCCGGTCGGTGAGGCGAATGGTTTTGCGAGCGGCTTTGATGGCGGACTTGGTATTGGCCATGGTCGTGCGTGCGGATTAAGCGGCGCACGAACCCAAAGTAGGAGGGGAGAGTCAAGGGTATTGTCGGACGCGGACCGCGGGAGTATCGCCCATCACGGCGATACCGAAGGGTCACTCCCCGTACTCGGTGAAATTGCCGCCGTAAAGCTCACCGAGGGTGTGGGATAGCCGCATGATGTTGCGCGAAAATTGCAAGCCGGCCGCGCTGAGCGCGGCCGGCAGGAGCAAGAAGGCGACCGAGCACTGCCTTGCATCCATCTCGGCGAAGGACGCCCCTTGGCAGACGTAGGAGAGCCGGTTTCTCCACTTCCGCCATTCCGGGTCGTCGAACGGGAAGCGCGTGCGGTCCCGCTGCGCAGGAGTGAGGGCGGCGAGGAACTACGCCGCGACGCGACGCCCAGGTTCGGTCGAGACGCCGGTGGAGCGCTGGGGAAACAGGCCCGCCTCGGGCGGGCCGGCTCCGCGAGTGCCCGCTGCTCGGCCTCGCGGGACTGGCGCGGGAAACGCTGGAAGGGGGTCTCGCCGGCGCGGCGGCGAGGAGCCCAAGGCGCAGGCGAGCGGGCGACCCGCGGGGAGGGGATGGTGGATGAAAATGGAGGCTTTGGGGCCGGTAAGCCGGATTCTGTTCCACGCCTGACGGCGCTTCGGTCGTCATTTCTCTCGGGCCAGCCTTGCGGCCGAACCGTCCCCGCTGCGGCCACCGAGGCGGACGCGGCGCGGATGCGGCATACCCGTGGCTATTGGACGGGCCGCCCAGCCACCTATTTTGCCTTGCACCGGAAGGGGTTTTTCGAGCCGCCCCGCTCGCGCGGAGGCGCGGTGGGCTCTTACCCCACCTTTTCACTATCACCCGGCGCCGCGCGCGAGGGCGCGCCGCCGGGCTACCTGTTTTCTGTGACACTGTCCGTCGACGCGCCTTGACGCGCGCCGCCTGCGCTCGCCCTGCGGCTGGCGCAGCATCCTGCCCTGCGGTGTCCGGACTTTCCTCTCCGAACTTCTGGCTGACGCGGCATCACCCGCGCCGTGGGATCAAAGAACTCGGAGCGACGACCAGGCCCCAAAACCTTCCCTATTGTGCCCGCCGCCCCGGCGGAAGCAAGCCCGCTCCAGATCCCGAGGATCCCCCGGCGGCACTAGGCCAGCCCGGCGGCGGCCGTGGCGTGCGGGAAGCAGGCCCAGACCGCCAGGCCGCGACAAGGCGTACGAGATCTCGGATCGCAAGGCCCCCGCAGACCCTCCGCTGACCACCGCCGCGCCGGACAAAAGTGGGATTTGCGCGGGTCCACCTTTGGCCTATTCTTCCCTGATGTCCGGCGAACTCACCGAGCTCTACCAGCAGGTCATCCTCGACCACAACAAGCGCCCCCGGAACCGGGGCCGCCTGCCAACCGCCACCCGCGTGGCTCACGGGGACAACCCCACGTGCGGCGACCAATGCAGCGTCTACGTGCGGCTTGAAGGAGACCGCATCGCGGAAATTAGCTTCGACGGGGTCGGCTGCGCCATCTCGCAGGCGAGCGCCTCGCTGATGACCACCCAAGTGAAGGGCAAGACCGCCGCCGAGGTGAAGGGACTTTACGACGCTTTCCACCACATCGTGACCACGGGCGAGGCACCCGCGGAGATCAGCGACCTCGCCGCCTTCGCGGGCGTGCACGCCTTCCCCGCCCGCATCAAGTGCGCCACCCTCGGCTGGCACGCCGTCCGGAACGCCCTCTCCGGCGACGCGGTGCCCGCCACCACCGAGACCCACGCCGACTGACCCCGCGCGCCGCGGAAAATCCGGGGGTGACTCCCGGCCTTTCCCCGCGTTGCCTCACCCGATGCCTTCCGTACCGGATCTCCGTCGCGACTTTCCCGCGCTGCTCCAGCAGGTGAACGGCCGGCCGCTCGCCTACCTCGACAACGCCGCGACCGCGCAGAAGCCGCGCGCCGTCATCGACGCGATCGTGGGCTTCTACGAGCGGGACAACAGCAACGTCCATCGGGGCCTGCACGCGCTGTCGATGCGCGCCACCCACGCCTATGAGGGGGCCCGCGAGCGCGTCGCCCGCTTCATCGGGGCGGCGGATCCGACCGAGGTCGTGTTCACCCGGGGCACCACGGAGTCCATCAACCTCGTCGCCCGGGGCCTCGCGGCGACCTTGAAGCCAGGTGACGTGATCCTCGCGACCGAAATGGAGCACCACTCGAACCTGCTGCCTTGGCAGCAGGCCGCCCACCGCAGCGGGGCCGAATTGCGGCTGGTGCCGGTGACCGGAGCCGACGCCGAGGGCGGGCTGGATCAAGCGGCGCTGGACGCGCTGCTGACGCCGGCGGTCAAGATCTTCACCTTCACCCACGGTTCCAACACGCTCGGCACGGTGAACCCCGCGGCGGAATTGTGCGCGCGCGCCCGAGCGGTCGGGGCAGTCACCGTACTGGATGCGGCCCAGACGGCGGGCCACGGGGCGTTCGACGTGCGGGGACTGGGCGCGGACTTCACCGCCTTCTCCGGCCACAAGATGTGCGGCCCGACGGGGATCGGCGTCTTGCACGGCCGGCGGGAGCAACTCGACCAGTTGGAGCCCGACGAGACTGGCGGCGGAATGGTGGCGCAGGCGGGATTCACCGAGTCGCGGTGGAAACCGGCGCCCGAGCGGCACGAAGCGGGTACGCCGCATGTCGCGGGGGCGATCGGCCTGGCGGCGGCGTGCGACTACCTCGAGGCGGCCGGCCGCGAGGCGATCGCGGCGCACGACGCGGCGCTCGCCCGCCTGGCCTTTGACCGACTGGCGGAACTACCCGGTATCCGCCTGCTCGGCCCCCGCGGCCCGCGGGGCGGGCTCGTCAGCTTTGCCTTCGCCGACGTCCACGCGCACGATGTCGTCACCCTCGCGGACGAGGACGGCATCGCGCTGCGCGGCGGCCACCATTGCAACCAGCCGCTGATGCGGAAGCTGGGCCTCGCGAGCACGGCGCGGGCGAGCTTCTACCTCTATAACACCGAGGAGGAGGTGGAGCGCATGGTCGCCTCCCTGCGCCGCGTGCTGAAGTTCTTCGGCGCTACCTGAAGCCGGCGCTGGCGAGCGCGGGCCGTTCAGCGGCCTGGGGTCAGCACGCCGACGAACGCCCTGGGCACGACCTCCGCGGCCCGGCACCGGGAGGCCTGCAGCACCTGCGCGGCCCAGCGGTTGACCTCCTCACGAGTGACCTCCGCGGCGAGGCCGGCGTGCAGCGCAGTGGCGGCCGCGGCCTCCTCGGGGCGCTCCTGGGCGCGCATTAGCAGCGACACCAGGAACGCCGGGCGGCGGAGCGCGTCGCCCACGCGGGCCTGCACGATGCCCCTTGCGCCCTCGAATTCCCCCTCGTCCGCCCCGCCGCGCGCGAGCTCGGCGGCGACGGCGACGACCCGCGGCGTGACGCGCGCGGCGTCGGCCGGCGCGCAGTCGATCTGGGCCCGCAGCAGCGCGAAACCAGGCAGGCCGGTGAAGGGCTCCAACTCGGCGGCCGGCGAATACGCAAACCCGAGGCGCTCGCGCACCTCCGCGCGAACCCGCATCTCGAGCACCTTGGCCAGCACCTCGAGCGCCAGCCGGTCGCGCGGGCCCGCGGCGCCCTCGACCGGCCAAGTGCCGACCACCAGCGCCGAGTGCTGCTCACCGACAAACTCGATGCGGTGCTGCCCCGGGCCCGCGCCGAGGCGGACCGGGCGGGGCGCGGCCGCCGTCTCCTTGCGCGCCGCCCGCGGCGCCAGCGTGCCGAGGGTTCGCACTGCCGTCGCGACCACGGCCGCCGCGTCCGCGTCGCCCACCACGGTCGCCTCAACGTAGCCCCGCGTGAGGGAGGGCTCCATCCAGCGGCGGACGTCGAGAACGCTGAGCGCCACGTAGTCGAGCGGGGAGCCGCCGGTGAAGCGCGCATCGCCCTTGAAGAGGTGGTCGTGGAGCTCGCGCAGGCCCTCGCCTACCCCGGACCCAGCGGCTGCGCGCCCGAGGGCCGCCTGCAGGCGCTGGTCGCGGTGCGCGAAGCTGTTGAACCGCGGGGCGCGCAGGATGTCGGTCACCAGCGCGAGGAACACCTCAAGTTGGTCCGCGGGCATCACGCCGCGGAAGGTAAAGGCGTCGCGGTCAGCGACGTCGAAGCTGAACTCCAGCAGTCGGTCCTCGACGAGGGCGCGGAGCACCTCGGGGCGAAACTGCACGCCGCCGCCGGCGAGCACCGTGTTGAGCCCGAACTCCTTCAGCGCGGGCTTCTGGCCCGGCAGCTCGAGCAGGCCGGTACCGACCCGCACGACCGCGTGCACCAGCCCGGGCTCGCTCCTGCCGGGCAGCACGTTGAGGCGGACCTCGTTGCCGAGGCGAATCAGGCGCGCGCCCAGGCCGGGCAACTCGCGCTCCTCGACCGGACCGGCGCCCGCGCCCCAGCGGGGCAGAGCGAACGGAGTCTCGCGCACGGCGGCCGCCAGCACCTGGCCGGTTCCGCCGCGCCGCGCGCGCCGCAACTCCTGCAGCACCTTGTCGGGCGTGAGTTCGAGGGGCACGCCACCCGCCAGCTGGACCGCGAGCTCGTCGGGCCGCCACAGGCTGCGGAGGACGCGCAGGGCCTCGGCTGCGGTGAACTTCTCCAGCCACTCGCGCCGCAGGCGCTCCTCCTCCTCCACGCCCAGGAAGACCCGGTGCTCGGCGATCGACTCGACCAGGCCCGCGGCGAACAGCGCGGGATCGGCCGCGGCCAGCTGCTCCGCGGCGAGGGTCGCGGCGCGCAGGTGGCGGCGCCGCAGGGCCTCGACTTCGGCAGCGTCAAAGCCCCGCCCGAGCGTCAGGCGAAGGAGGCGGTCGAGGGAGGCCAGCCCGTCCGCCCACGACTCCGCCGGGACGGACACGGTCGCGGAGGCGACGCCGTGGCCGAGGATCTCGTCGTAGCCGGCATCGCCGCCCGGCACCTCGCGGCGCAGCCGGGCGCTGAGGAGTTCCAGCACGAAGGCGCGGCGCTGACGTTCCGCGGCGGCGGCGCGCGGGTCGGCGGGGGGTGGGGGCGCGACGCAGGCGGCCTCGATCTGCGCAGAGCCAAGGCCGGGCACGGGGAACAGGCCGGCGCGGAGATTGCGGGCGTCGAGGCGGCCCTCGGGCCGGGACGGCGCGGGACGAGCGGGCGCCGGCAGGTCGCCAAATTCCTCCCGCAGCAGCACCTCAAGGGCCGCGGGGTCCAAATCGCCAGCCGCCACGAGGACCATCAGGTCGGGCCGATACTGCTGGGCGTGGAAACCGAGGAACTGCTCGCGGCGCAGGCGCGCCACCTGTTCCTCACCGCCGCCCGGGGAGCGCTCCGGGAAGGCCAGCCCGCGGAAGACGAGCGGGAGGGACGCCTCCTGACGCAAACCGGCGAGGCTGGCGCGGCCGCGGAGCTCGGCGCGCACGATACGGCGCTCGCGCTCGATGACCTCGGGGGCGAAGGTAATCCCGTCCGCGAAGTCGCGGAAGAGCCGGAGCCCCTCGCGGAGCAGCGCGGGTTCCGCCCGGCGGAACTCCAGCCGGTAGGCGGTGTGGCCGAAGGTGGTCTCGGCGTTGATGTCGCTGCCGTACTCAAGGCCGAGGCGCTGGAAGAGGCGGAGCATCGCGCCCGGCGGGAAGCGCCGCGTGCCGCCGAAGGCGAGGTGCTCGGTGAAGTGGGCCAGCCCGCGCTCGTCCGGCCCCTCGTCGAGCGAGCCCGCCAGCACCATCCACTGCAGCGTCACCCGGCCCGGGTTCCCGGCGTGCGGCCGCAGCGCGTAGCGGAACCCGTTGCCAAGGCGGCCCCAGATGACCTGCGGGTCGGGCGCGGCGCCCCTGATCTCCTCGTGGGCCCAGCGGCCGGAGCGCGGTCCCGCGGGGACGGCAGCGGCGAAGCTGGGGGCGGCGAGGAGCAGCAGGAGGAGAGCGCGCGCGAACACCCTTCCACCGTGCGGGTTCGCGGCGCGGATTCAACCCCGGCCACGCGCGCCAGTAACGCTTGCGGCCGGGCCGCGGTTGCGTCCTGCTTCGCAACCTCAACCGCCCCCCGATGCGGGACTACTTTCTCCGCCGCTTCCTGCTGATCCCCCCGACCTTGCTCGGCATCACCCTGATCGTCTTCCTGATTACGCGGGTGGTTCCAGGCGGGCCCATCGAGCGGGCCCTGATGGAGGCGCGGATGGGCGACGCGGGCGGGGCCCAGACCAACCAAATTGGCAGCGGTGCGATTTCTGAGGAGCAGATGGCCCAGCTCAAGGCTTACTACGGCTTCGATCAGCCGCCCCTCGAGGCCTACCTGCGCTGGCTGGCCAGGGTCGTGCGCGGCGACCTCGGCAACTCCTACCGCTACAACGAGCCCGTCCTCCACATCATCGCGGACCGCCTGCCCGTCTCCTTGCTTTACGGGCTCGTCACCACCCTCCTCGTCTACGGTGTCTGTATCCCGTTGGGCATCGTCAAGGCGGTGCGGCACCGGACGTGGATCGACAACGTGTCCTCAGCGGTCGTGTTCACCGGCTACGCGATCCCGGGCTACGCGCTCGGCGCCCTGCTGGTCGTTTACCTCTCGGCGCGCCTTGGCTGGTTCCCCATGGGCGGCTTCGTCAGCCGCGGCTTCGCCGACCTCAGCCTCGCGGGCAAGATGGCGGATCTGTTCCACCACGCCGTCCTGCCGCTGGTCTGCTACACCGTGGGCAGCTTCGCCTTCGTCACCCTGCTGATGAAGAATCACCTGATGGACAACCTCGCGGCGGACTTCGTGCGCACCGCGATGGCCAAGGGGGTGGCGTTCCGCCGGGCCGTGCTCGGGCACGCGCTGCCCAACTCGCTGATCCCGATCGCGACCCACTTCGGCCAGCACCTGAGCGTGCTGGTGACGGGCTCGTTCCTGATCGAGTTCATCTTCGACATCAACGGGATGGGGCTGCTCGGGTACACCTCGGTGGTGGACCGCGACTACCCGACGGTGATGGGGGTACTGCTGCTGTCGTCCGTGCTGATCTTGCTCGGTCACATTTTGGCGGACGTGCTGGTGGCGCTGATTGACCCGCGGATCCGATTCAAGTGAGGCGCGACCGATGAACCTGCCCCGCCTCCGCGTCGATCCGCTCACGCACAAGAAGCTGCAGCGCTTTCGCTCGATCCAGCGGGGTTACGTATCGTTCCTGATTTTGGCCACGGCGGTGGTGCTGTCGCTGGCGGCGGAGCTGCTGGTGAACAGCCGGGCGCTGGTGGTGCGGCACGAAGGGCGGTGGCACTTCCCGACCTACGGGCGCATCCACACCGGGAAGGAGTTCGGCCTCGATTACGCCTACGAGGTGAACTATCGCGAGCTGGGGCGGAAGTTCGCCGCCGATCCCTCCGGGAGGAACTGGGTGCTGCTGCCGCCCGTCCCCTACAACCCGCTTGAGAACTGCCACCCGGGCGAGACCTTCCGCCCGCGGCCGCCCGACTGGGCGCGCCAGAACTTCCTCGGCACCGACCAGATCAACCGGGACATCCTCGCGCGGCTCGTCTACGGATTCCGCAATGCGCTCGCGTTCGCCGCCGCCTTCATCGTCCTCACCTACGCCGTCGGCATCAGCCTCGGCTGCCTGATGGGGTACTTCGGGGGCTGGTTCGACCTGCTGGTCCAGCGCCTGATCGAGATCTGGTCCAACATTCCCTTTCTCTTCGTCGTCATCATCGTCGCCTCGATCGTGCCCGCTGGGATTGGGATGAACCTCGGGGTGCTGCTGGCGATCGTGGTGCTGTTCTCGTGGACGGGAATGACCTACTATATGCGCTCAGCGACCTACCGGGAGAAGGCGCGCGACTACGTGCACGCCGCGCAGGTGCTCGGGGCCTCCACAGCGCGGATCCTCTTCCGCCACATCCTGCCGAACGTCCTCTCGACGATCGTCACCTTCATCCCCTTCACCATCGCCAGCTCCATCAGCGCCTTGACCGCGCTCGACTTCCTCGGCTTCGGCCTGCCGCCGCCCACCCCGAGCTGGGGGGAACTGCTGCGCCAGGGCACCTCCAACCTGCAATCCCCGTGGATCGTCGCCTCCGCCTTCTCCGCGCTCGTGCTGGTCCTCGTGCTCGTGACGTTCATTGGCGAGGCGATCCGCGAGGCCTTCGACCCGAGGAAATTCACCCTCTACCAGTGAACCCGATGCGCCCGTCCCCCCGGCCCTTCCCGCTCCTCGCCGCCGCCCTCCTGCTCGCCGCCGGCTGCGGCCCCTCCGCGCCCAAGGAGGGGGCTGCCCCCGCGACCGCCGCGGCCGCCGGTGCGGCCGAGATGGAGGCGGACCTCAAACGCACCCTCGCTACCGAGCCGGACTTTTATGTCTTCAAGCCGATCGCCGAGCTGCCCGCCGGCCTCGCTTGGCAGGACGGCGCCGCGCTGCCGGATTTCGCCGATCCGAACGCGCGCAAGGGCGGCACCTTCAACTACTACATCCCGGACTTCCCGCGCACCCTTCGCACCATCGGCCCCGACGCCACTGGCGGCATCCGGCCCTACCTGCTGGACTATGTAGAGCCGCCGTTCATCGCCCCGCACCCCAACGTGGCCGGGGGCGCCTACGCCGGACTCGTCGCCAGCTGGGCCGTCGGTCCCGACGGCCAGACCATCTTCTACCGCATCGACCCCAGGGCGCGCTGGTCCGATGGGCGGCCGCTCACCACCGAAGACGTCGTGTTCACGCTCTACTTCATGCGGAGCCCGCACCTGAACGAGCCGTGGTACAACGACTACTACAAGAAGAACTACCGGCAGCTCATCGTCTACGACCGCCTGACCTTCGCCACCGTGCACCCCGAGCGGAAACCCGACCTCGCGGTCCGCTTCGGCAACTGGGTCCCCTACCCCCGCCACGCCTACGCCGACTTCGGCCCCGGCTGGATCGAGCGCTTCCAGTGGCGCGAGACGCCCAAGCTCGGCGCCTACGAGCTCAAGGCGAAGGACATCGACAAGGGCCGCGCCGTCACGCTCAGCCGCGTCAAGGACTGGTGGGCCGCGGACAAACGCTTCTTCCGCGGGCGCTACAACCCGGACCGCTACCGGCTGGAGGTCATCCGCGACCCGGACAAGGCCGTGGAGGCGTTCGCCCGCGGGGACCTCGACCTGATGCCCCTCGGTCTGCCCAAGTACTGGTACGAGACGCTGCCGGAGACGCACCCGGAGGTGGTCGCGGGCCGCATCCTCCGCTATAAGTTCTACAATCGCACCCCCCGGCCCGACTGGGGCCTGTGGATCAACCGCGCCAAGGCGCCCCTCGACAACCGTGACGTGCGCGTGGGCATTCAGCATGCGAGCAACATCGCCCTGGTCTGCGCGCAGTTCTTCCGCGGCGACGCCGAGCAGATGCAGACCCGCTCCGACGGCTACGGCTGGCGGATGCACCCGACGATCACCGCGCGGCCCTTCGACCCCGTCGCGGCCCGCGCCGCCTTCGCCCGCGCCGGCTACACCACACAAGGGGAGGACGGCATCCTGCGCAACGCCGCCGGCCAGCGCCTCTCGTTCACCATCACCGCCTACGGCCAGGCGCAGCGCGACCTGCTCCCCGTGCTGAAGCAGGAAGCGCTCAAGGCCGGCCTCGAGTTCAAGCTCGAGATCCTCGACACCACCACGGGCTGGAAAAAGATGCAGGAGAAGAACCACGAGATCGCCCTCGCCGCCCTCTCCCGCTCGGTCGAGCTCTACCCCCGCTACTGGGAAATGTACCACGGCACCAACGCCTACGCCGACGCCTACACCAAGGACGGCCAGCCGTCGAAGGCCGCCACCGGCGCCGAAGCCAACCCGAAACCCTCGCAGGTCGTCGTCCAGACCAACAATATGACGATGACTTTCCTGCCGGAGCTCGACCGCCTGATCGAGGCGTACGACCGCGCGGAGACGCTCGACGAGATCAAGCGGCTCGCCGCCGCCATCGAGCAGCTCATCCACGACGACGCCGCCTGGGTGAACGGCTGGCAGCGGCCCTTCCTCCGCGGCGGGGCGTGGCGCCACGTCCGCTGGCCGGAGGGCTTCAACGTCGCCCAGGCCCGCGACCTCGAGGAATTCTTCGTGCACTGGATCGACCCTGACCTGCAGAAGGAGACCGCCGAGGCGCGCCGCAACGGCCGCCAGTTCCCCGGCGGCTTGCGGACATTCGACCAGTTCAAGCAGCAGTGACGCCCGTGGACGCCCCCGCCGCCAACGACGTCATCCTGTCGGTCCGCGACCTCGTCACGACGTTCGACACCGATTCTGGCCGCCTAACCGCGGTCGACGGGGTGAGCTTCGACGTCCGGCGGGGCCGTACGCTGGGGATCGTGGGCGAGTCGGGCTGCGGGAAGAGCGTGACGGCGCTGTCGATCATGCGCCTGCTGCCGCAGCCGATGGGGCGGATCCAGGGCGGGCGGATCCTGTTTGAGGGCCGGGACCTCGCGACGCTGCCGCCGGCGGAGCTGCACCGGATCCGCGGCGGGCGGATCGGGATGATCTTCCAGGAGCCGATGACGGCGCTGAACCCGGTGCAGCCGATTGGCCGCCAGCTGAGCGAGGTGTTCCTGCTGCATCGCACTAGGGACGCCGCGGACGCCTGGCGCCGGGGAACGGAAATGCTGCGCAAGGCCGGCATCCCCGCGCCGGAGATCCGGATGCACGAGTACCCGCACCAGCTTTCGGGCGGGATGCGGCAGCGGGTCGTGATCGCGATGGCGCTGGCCTGCGAGCCCGCGGTCGTCATCGCGGACGAGCCGACCACCGCGCTCGACGTCACCATCCAGGCCCAGATCCTCGAGCTGATGCAGGCGCTGCAGCGGGACCTGGGGCTGGCGGTGGTGCTGATCACCCACGACCTCGGCGTGATCGCGGAGACCTGCGACGACGTGATCGTGATGTACGCGGGCCGCGTCGCGGAGTCGGGGCCGGTGGAGTCGATCTTCGACCGCCCGGCGCATCCCTACACGCGCGGCCTGCTCGACTCGATCCCGCGGCTGGAGGGCACGCGCAAGGCCCGCCTGCGGGTGATCGAGGGGATGGTCCCGGGCCTGCGGGATCTGCCCGCGGGCTGCCGCTTCCACAACCGTTGCCCGCACCGCATCGACCGCTGCGCCACCGCCCCGAACCTCGAGGCCGTCGGCCCCGGCCACGAGGCGGCCTGCCACCGCTGGCGCGAACTGCCCCCCCGCTGACCGTGGACGCCTCCGACGTTCCTCCCGCCCCGCTGCTGCAGCTGGAAGACGTCCAGATGCATTTCCCCGTCCGTGAGGGCCTGTTTTTGCGCAGCACGCGTTCGTGCCGCGCGGTCGACGGCGTGTCGTTGCAGCTGCCGGCCGGGGAAACGCTGGGGCTCGTCGGCGAATCGGGCTGCGGCAAGTCGACCCTGGGCAAGTGCATCGTGCGGCTGCACCAGCCGACGGCAGGGCGGATCCGCTTCGAGGGCACGGACCTCGCGGCGTTGGGGCAGGCGGCGCTCAAGCCGTGGCGGCGGCACCTGCAGATGGTGTTCCAGGACCCGGTCGAGTCCCTCAACGCCCGCCACACCGTGGGGGAGATCGTGGCGGAGCCGTTCGTTATCCACGGAGAGGGCGACGCCCGGGAGCGGCGCGAGCGTGTGTTGGGGCTGCTGGAGAAGGTGGGCCTGCCGGCGGCGGCGGCGGACCGTTACCCGTTTGAGTTTTCCGGTGGCCAGCGCCAGCGGATCGGCATCGCGCGGGCGCTCGCGCTGCGGCCGCGGCTGCTGGTGTGCGACGAGCCGGTGTCGGCGCTCGACGTTTCGATCCAGAGCCAGGTGCTGAACCTGCTGCTCGAACTGCAGCGGGAGCTCGGGCTGAGCTACCTGTTCATTGCCCACAACCTTGCGGTAGTGAAGCACGTCTCCGACCGCATCGCCATCATGTACCTCGGGCGGATCGTGGAGCTGGCGCCGGCCGAGGACATCTACGCGGCGCCGCGGCACCCCTACACGCGCGCGCTGCTCTCGGCGATCCCGCGGCCCGAGCCGCGCGGGACCCGCGAACGGATCGCGCTGCAGGGGGACGTCCCCTCGCCGATCAGTCCGCCCCCGGGTTGCCCTTTCCATCCTCGTTGCCCGCACGCCACCGACCGTTGCCGCGTCGAGGCCCCGGCCTTGCGCGCGGCGCCAGGCCGCCCCGGGCACACGGTCTCCTGTCACCTCGACCTCTGAGCCCGTCCGCGGGCGCCGTCCCCGCCATCCCCTTCCCGATGCCCCGCCCCACCCCGTCCCTCCTCGCCGTCCTCGCCTGCCTGCTGCTGTCCGCGTGCGGTCGCGATCCCGCGACGCCGGCGCCAGGGGCCGGGAGCGCGGGCCCCGCGACTGCCGCGGCGGCCCCGGCGATGGAGGCGGACCTCGCCCGCACCCTGCGGGAACAGGCGGAATTCTACACCTTCCGGCCGCTGAGCGAGCTGCCGGCGAACCTCGCGTGGCAGGACGGCTCGGACCTGCCGGAGTTCGCGGATCCCGCGGCGCGCAAGGGCGGGACCTACACCACCTTTATCGCCGATTTTCCGCGCACCCTGCGGACCATCGGCCCCGACGCCACCGGTGGCATCCGGCCCTTCCTGCTCGATTACGTGGAGCCCCGCTTCATCGAGCGGCACCCCAACCTGCCCGATGCCGGCTATCCCGGGCTCACCCGGCAGTGGGCCGTCGACGCGGCGAGCGCGACCACCTACTACCGCATCGATCCCGCGGCGCGCTGGTCCGACGGACGGCCGCTCACCACCGAAGACGTGGTGTTCACCTTCTATTTCCTCCGCAGCCCGCACCTCGGCCAGCCTTGGTACAACGACTTTTACACGAAGAACTACACCCGGCTGATCGTGTACGATCGGCTCACCTTCGCCCTCGTGCACCCGGAGCGGAAGCCCGACCTCGCGACGCGCCTCGGCAACTTCTCGCCCTACCCGCGCCACGCCTACGCGGACTTCGGCCCCGGCTGGATCGAGCGCTTCCAGTGGCGCGAGACCCCGAAGATCGGCGCCTACGAGCTGCGCGACCGGGACGTGGAGAAGGGCCGGGCCGTCACGCTCTCCCGGGTCAAGGACTGGTGGGCCGCGGACAAGCGGTTCTTCCGCGGGCGTTACAACTTCGACCGCTTCCGCCTCGAGGTGGTGCGCGATCCGGACAAGGCCGTGGAGGCCTTCGCCCGCGGCAACCTCGACGCCATCACCCTCGGCACGCCGAAGCACTGGTACGAGACCCTGCCCGAGACACACCCCGAAGTCGCGGCCGGCCGCATCTTGCGTTTCCAGTTCTTCAACCGGGTACCGCAGCCGGACTGGGGCCTGTGGATCAACCGCGCGCGGCCCCCGCTCGACCAGGTAGAGGTCCGCGTCGGCCTTCACCACGCGGTAAACTTCGACCTCGTCTGCCAGCAGTTCTTCCGCGGCGACGCCGAGCGCCTGCAGACGCGCTCCGACGGCTATGGTTGGCGGATGCACCCGACGCTGTGCCCGCGGCCGTTCGATCCCGGGGCGGCCCGGGCCGCCTTCGCCCGCGCCGGCTTCACCCAGCAGGGCGCGGACGGGATCCTCGCGGACGCGGCCGGGCGGCGCCTGTCGTTCACCGTCACCACCGGACGCCAGGACCTGCGCGACCTGCTGCCGATCCTGAAGCAGGAGGCGCTCAAGGCCGGGGTGGAACTGAAGCTTGAGGTGCTCGACCGCACCACGGGGTTCAAGAAGACGCAGGAGAAGAATCACGAGATCGCGCTCGTCGCCCTCAGCCGCTCGGTGGAACTCTACCCGCGCTACTGGGAGCTCTACCACGGCAGCAACGCATACCACGATGCGTACACCCGCGATGGCCGGCCGACACCCGTCGCCACCGGCTCGGTACCCCATCCCGCCCCTAGCCAGATCCGGGCCCAGACCAACAATATGACGATGACGTTCACGCCAGCGCTGGACGTGCTGATCGAGGCCTACGACCGCGCGGAGACGCTCGACGAGGTGAAGCGGCTGGCGGCACAGATCGAGGAGCTGATCTTCGCGGACGCGACCTGGATCAACGGCTGGTCGACGCCCTTCTACCGCGGCGCGTATTGGCGCCACGTGAAGTGGCCAGCGGGTTTCAACCCAATGCAGAGTCGCAACCTCGAGGAGTTCTTCGTGCATTGGATCGACCCGGCGGAGCAGGCGGAGGTCGAGGTCTCCCGGCGCTCCGGACGCACGTTCCCCGGCGGCCTCCAGCGCTTTGACCAGTTCCGCGAACCTTGAAATTTTCCCCCGTGCCCCTTCTGCCTCTCCTCCTCGCCCTGCTCGCCACCCTCCCGCGCGCTCTCGCGGCCGGCCCGGCTCCTGCCCCGCCAAAAGGAGAACTGCGCGTCGGCACCTTTGCCGCCAGCCGCGTCTACCCCGGCACCACCCGCGAGTACCAGGTCTACGTGCCCGCCCAGTACGACCCGACGCGGCCCGCCTGCCTGCTGGTGTGCTTCGACGGCGCCGGCTTCTTCAACCCCAAGGGCGCGATCAAGCTGCCCACCATACTCGATGAGCTGATCGCCCGCCGCGAGATCCCCGTGCTGATCGCAGTCGGCGTGAACCCCGGGGTCGTCCCCTCCGCCGAGCCGGGGGCCCCGCCGCGCAACCACCGGAGCCTCGAGTACGATTCGCTCGGCGACGCCAACGCCCGCTTCCTGCTGGAGGAACTCCTCCCCGTGGCCACGCGCGGCCTGAACCTCACCGCCGACCCCGCCGGCCGCGCCATCGCCGGCAACAGCTCGGGCGCGATCGCCGCCTTCACCGCCGCGTGGGAGCGCCCCGACCATTTCCGCAAGGTCATCAGCCACATCGGCAGCTACACCAACATCCGCGGCGGCTACGCCTACCCAGGCATCGTCCGGCAGACCAAGCCGGCCAAGCCCCTCCGCGTCTTCCTTCAGGAGGGCGTCAACGACCTCGATAACCTCCACGGCAACTGGCCGCTCGCCAACCGCGAGCTCGCCGCCGCCCTCGCCTTTGCTGGTTACGACCACCGCCTCGTCCTTGGCGACGGCGGCCACAGCGCCCAGCACGGCGGCGCCATTTTCGCCGACACCCTGCGCTGGCTGTGGCGCGATTGGCCCCGACCCTGAAGCCCCACCCTGATGTCCCACCTCCTCCGTTCGCCATTCCTCGCCGCGCTCCTGCTCGCGGCCGCGCCCCTTCCCGCCGCCGCCCCCGGCGCCTTCCGGCCAACGCCAGATCACGAACCCCGGCCCGGCGTGCCCACGGGGACCATCCTGCCCCAGCCCGCCTGGTCCTCGCAGGTCTTCCCCGACACCACCCGCGACTGGTGGCTCTACGTCCCAGCGCAATACGAGCCGGACGGGACCGCCGCGCTGATGATCTTCCAGGACGGTTCGAACTACCTTCGGCCCACCGGGCCCTGGCGGGCACCCGTCGTTCTCGACAACCTGATCGCGCGCGGCGAGATGCCCGTAACGCTCGCGCTATTCATCAATGCCGGGCACGACCCGTCGAGGGGCGCGCCGAAACGGCCGGGCAGCCCCAGCAACCGCAGCCTCGAGTACAACTCCCTCGGTGACCGCTACGCCCGCTTCCTGCTGGAGGAGATCCTCCCCGCGGTCACGAAGACCCACCCGTTCTCCGCCGATCCCGAGCGCCGCGCGCTCGTCGGTTCGAGCAGCGGCGGCATCGCCGCCTTCACCGCAGCGTGGGAGCGCCCCGACCAGTTCCGCAAGGTGCTCTCGACCATCGGGAGCTTCGTCCACCTCGCTGGTGGCGACGCATACCCGTCCCTCATCCGTAAGACCGAGCGGAAGCCCCTGCGCGTCTACCTCGAGGACACCTCGGGCGACCTCGACAACCCCTTCGGCAACTGGCCCCTTGCCAACCAGCAGATGCACGCCGCCCTGCGCTACATGGGCTATGACGTCCACTTCGACTACGCGGAGGGCTACGGCCACAACGCGGACCATGGCGGCAGCCTCTTCCCCGGCGCCCTGCGCTGGCTCTGGCGCGCGGAGACCCACCGGCCGGAGATCGTGACCAAGGGCGACCTCGCCAGCGACTTTACCCTCCACCGCCTGCTCGCCGAGGGCGAGGGCTGGACCAAGGTTGTCGATGGCCTCGCCTTTGCCGACGCCCCCTGTACTGACGCCGCGGGCAACTTCTACTACTCGGATATGCGCCCGCCCGCGGCCGGCGTCTACCGCCTCGCCCCCGAAGGCACCCGCACCCGCCTCAGCGAGGAGGGCGTCAGCGGGATGAAGTTCGGCCCCGACGGCCGCCTCTACGCCTGCCAAGGCGCCAAGCGCCGCCTGATCGCGATCACCCCCGCCACGGGCGCGGTGGAAGTGCTCACCGAGGACGTCCAGCCGAACGACCTAGCCGTGACCCGCCGCGGGCACATCTTCTTCACCGAGACGAGCAAGAAACAGGTGACGTTCCTAGATCCGCGGACGCGCGAGAAGCGGCCCGCCGACACGGGCCTCGCGAACCCCAACGGCATCACGCTCTCGCCGCGCCACGACACCCTGGCCGTGAGCGAGGCGGGCGGGGAGCACGTGCAGGTCTGGCGCGTGCAGGCGGACGGCACGCTGGACGCGCGCGCGCCCTATATGACTCTGCGCCGGCCAATCGACCCGAAGGGCGAGTTCAAGTTCAACCAGCCGCCGCCGTACCGGAGGGCGTCGGGCGGGGACGGGATGACGAGCGACACCGCGGGCCGTTGGTATGTCGCGAGCCCCTTGGGCGTGCAGGTCTTCGACCCCACCGGCCGCCTCTGCGGCGTGCTCACCAAGCCGCAGCCCGACCAGCCGCTGACCAGCTGCACGTTTTCCGGCCCCGGCCTCGGCTACCTCTACGTGACCAACGGTAACGCGATTTTCCGCCGCAAGGTGCAGGCGACGGGCAACCCGCCCCCCGCCAGCTGACGCTCGGTCTAAGCCGGGCTCAGGGCGCCAGCACCGCCCGGGCCACCACCTCAGCGACGGCAGCAAGGAACGGCCAGGCCAGGGTCTCGTAGGCGTACTGGTCATCGTTCATCACGCCGTCGGGATTGGTGTACACGACCGCGGCGAGCGCGAAGCCCCGCCCCGTGCGCGTATCCTCGATCCAGGTGTTCTCGACCGAGTTCCCGTAGGCGCAGCCGACCTTTGAGTAGATCCTCAGGTGAGCCGCAGGGATAACCCGCGCGAGTCCGGGCAACACGAACTTCACATAGTCGTCCGGGTACTTGGCGGGGTCATAGACGGGATTCTTCGACTCGCGCGGATACTCACCCAGCGCACGCACCAGGAAGGCCCGCTGCTCCACCGTCAGCCCCGGGAATCCTCTCCGCCCCGTGCGGAGCTCCGGTTTCACCACCGCGAGCAGCAGGTCCTGCAAGTCCTGCAGGCGCACCGCGTTCTTGGTGTCAAAGGCGAGCGGTCCCTCGATCCGGCGGCCACCCTCCATCCGCGCCACGCCAAGGCTCTGGTCCGTCCAGAGGTCGTTCACCAGCTTCAGGGTGCTGTCGGGCTGCGCGAGACGAGCCGTGGCGCCGCCGTCCTCGAGGACGACCGGCCGATGCTGGCGCTGCTCGGCGGGCGGGCGCGGCTCGGACAGCCGGTGGTGGATTCGGAAGGAGGTGAAGCCGGCCTCCCACATCAATTCGTTGAGCCGGCGCTGGCCGACGAGCTCGTAGAGGTGATTGAACGTGGCGTTGTCACTCACGAGGCAAATCCGGCGGATGCAGTGCCCGACGGTGACCGCGCCGCCTTCGCGGTTGGTCTCGTCCTTGTCGATCAGGCGGTCGCCGGGGAAGCGGGGCTCGATGCGGAGGCGCGTCGCGAGTCCCCAGGCGGTGCCGTCGCGGGCGTTACGCGTGTTGAGCTCGAGCAGGGCGGCGACCGCAGCGCAAAGCTTCACCGTGCTGGCCGGATAGAAGTATCTCGCGGGATCGCCGTAGGCGCTGCGCCGGACTCCGAGGGTGCCGTCGGGCAGGAGCGCCGGCTCGGTGACGAGGACCTGCAGGCGATGCACGGCGGGGTCGCGGAGGACGGAGCCGAGCCGCTCCGCGTTCGCCGCAAAGAGGCCCGCAAGGTCGCGCGGGGGCGGCACGGGAGTGGCGGTCAGCAGGGTCGCGCCGGCCAGCAGGGGGAGGCAGAACTTGACCATGGCGCGGAGCCTTTTCGGCCGCTGAGCGGATCGCAATGCCGGAGAGGCGCCCGCCATGCCAGCCGCGCAGCGCAAATTTGCAAAACGCCAGCGGGCGACCCACGCTGACTGAAATGCGCTCCCACCACTTCCCGCGCCCCCGGACGAGGTTGCCCCTCCTCGTCGCCCTGCTCGCGTTCACCTTCGCGGTCCTGCCCGCCGGCCAGCCCTCGCCCCGGACGGGCGCGACCGAGACCGCCCTCGACCGCTACGTCGCCCAGCCTGACCCGGCCTTCCGGTGGACCCTCGCCGCGGAGACAGCCGAAGAGGCCGGCACCACCTTCGTGCTCGACCTCGTGTCGCAGCAGTGGCTCACGCCCGCCGAGGTCAACCGCCCCGAGTGGCGCCACTGGCTTGTCATCATGCGCCCGCCGGCGGTGAACCACGGAACGGCGCTGCTGTTCCTCGGGGGTGGTTCCAACCGGCCCGGGCCCCCGCCGCGCGCGACGCGCGAGCTGGCCGAGATCGCGCGCGCGACCGGCAGCGTCGTGCTCGAGCTTCGCCAGGTGCCCAACCAGCCCCTCGTGTTCCACGGCGACGGCCGCGAGCGCACCGAAGACGACCTCATCGGCTACACTTGGGACCAGTATCTCCGCACCGGAGACGAGCGCTGGCCCGCGCGCCTGCCGATGACCAAGGCGGCGGTGCGCGCGATGGACGCCGCCACGGCCTTCCTCGCTTCGCCGGCCGGCGGCGGAGTCAAGGTCGGCTCCTACGTCGTTTCCGGCGGCTCGAAGCGCGGCTGGACCGCCTGGACCGCGGCCGCGGTGGACCGCCGAGTTGTCGGCGTCGCTCCGGTGGTGATCGACGTGCTGAACGTCGAGGACTCGCTCCGCAACCACTTCCGCGCCTACGGATTCTACGCGCCGGCGGTGGGCGACTACGTCCGCCACCGCATCATCGACTGGGCCGGCACGCCGGAGCTGCGCGCGCTCTACGCGATCGAGGACCCGTTCAGCTACCGCGACCGCCTGACGATGCCAAAGCTGATCCTGAACGCGGCCGGCGACCAGTTCTTCACTCCTGATTCGTCACAGTTCTACTTCGCGGAGCTCGCGGGACCAAAGCACCTCCGCTACGTGCCGAACGCGGACCACGGGCTGAAGGGCTCCGACGCCTACCAGACCCTCGGCGCATGGCACCACGCCCTGCTCCACGGCCGGCCCCTCCCGAGCGTGACGTGGCGACGCGCACCCGACGGCAGCCTTGCGGTGGAGACCAAACCTGCTGCCCGCCAGGCGCGCGTGTGGCGGGCGCACAATCCGGCCGCGCGCGACTTTCGCCTTGAGACCCTCGGGCCGGGCTGGATCTCCGCCCCGCTGCCGGAGGGCGGCGGGTCCCACCGCGTGGAGTTACCCGCGCCCGCAACCGGCTGGGCCGCGACCTTCGCCGAGTTTACCTTCGACGTAGGCGCGCCCGCCCCGCTGAAGCTCACGACCGAGGTCTTCATCACCCCGGACACACTCCCCGCCGCCGCACCGGCGGAGACGCGGCCAAGGGGTTTCCTCGGGAAGGGCACCGCACCCTGAAATGGCAGGCGCGGCCTTTCCGGTCCTAGCCGCGTCGCCGAAGCAGACCGCGCCACGCCCCGCGGGCGAGGCCAAGGCCATCCCAAAGCAACGAGCGATGGAACGGGAAATAGCGCCGCCGCACCGCGACCTCCTCCCGCCAGCTCGGCCACGGGCCGGCCGCGGGGTAATGCGGGCCGCACGCCGCGACGCGAATGGGGAGGGGCTTGAAGCGGACCCGGCCCTTCCACAACCGCAGCTGAAAATCGTAGTCGGCGGCGAGCGGCAGATCCGGGTCGAACGGGCCGTTCTCCGCGAACAGCGAGCGCCGGTAGAAAGTGCCGGCGGGTGGCGCAAACTCCCCGGCGAGCGCGTTCACCCGCGCCGGCAGCCGCCGCAACTCCCCCTCGTCGGAGGCCGTTTCGCCCACGACGACCCCCGCCTCGGTCTTACCCGCCCAGACCAGCACCTCGGCCACGACGCCATCCCCGGCCAAACGGTCCCCGGGCCGCAGGAAATGGACCCACTCGCCCCGCGCCCGCTCGATGCCGGCGTTCGCCGCCGCGACCCGAGCCGCACCGGGCAAATTCACCACCGCAGCAAACTCCCCGCGGCGCGCCTCCAGCCAGGCCAGCGTCCCGTCGGTCGACCCCTGGTCCACCACGATCACTTCCACCGCCGCCCGCCGCTGCTCGAGGGCGCTGGCCAGCGTGGGTCCCAGCCGCATTCCGGGGTTGCGGCAGGTCACGATGAGGCTGCAGGCGGGTTCGGCGGGCATCGGCAGGAGCTCCCTAGGATCGAGGCGCGAGGCGGGGTGTCGAATCCGGAAACCGCCCGGCGCGGCGTGGCGCTTGACCGCCCGGTGGCGCCGGGGGCAGCCTGCGATTGATGCCCGAATCCGCGCCCGCCCCGTCTCCCATCCGCCCACGTTGGCTGCCCGCGCTCTTGACCGCGGTGGTGATCGGCGGGGCGCTGGTGGCGGCAGGGCTCTACTTTCTCGGCGGCGCGCGGCTCATCGCCGAGGCGCGGCAGGCGTGGGCGACGGCGTTTGCCGCGTTCGGCGCGGCGGGTCCGACGGCTTTCTTCGGGGCGATGGCAGTGCTGCCGCTGTTCGGATTTCCCATCTCACCCTTCAGCCTCGCTGCCGGGCCGCTGTTCGGCGCCAGTCTCGGGACCCCGCTGGTCCTCGCCTGCGGGATCACCGCCATCGCGACCAACCTGACCCTCGCCTACTGGCTCGCACGCCGCGCGCTCCGCCCCTTGCTCGCCCGCCTCGTCGCGCACCTCGGTTACCGGCTCCCCGCCGCCTCTGGTGAGGACGCGGCTGGCCTGATCGTCCTCGTGCGCGTGACGCCCGGCCCCCCGTTCTTCGTGCAGAACTACCTCCTCGGTTTGGCCGATGTTCCTTTCGGCCGCTACCTCGCTTGGTCCACGCTGGTCCAGGGCGCCTTCGGCACGGCGGTGATGCTGTTCGGCGACGCCCTCGCGCAGGGGCGCGGCCGGATCGCGTTCCTCGCCCTCGGGCTCCTCGCCGGCCTCGTGGTCGCCACTCGACTCGTGCGCCGGCATCTCAGCCGCGGGAAGGCCACCCCGTGAGCGGCCGCGGCGCTGCGCCGGCGGCCGAAGCGACGGACGGTGGACCACGCCCGGAGAGCGTCACCTCCTTCACCCGCCGGGTGAAGCAGCTGCTGGAGGGCACCCTCGGCAGCGTCTGGATTCGCGGGGAGATCTCCAATCTGCGGGCGCAGGCCAGCGGCCACACTTACTTCTCGCTCAAGGACGCGGGCGCCCAGCTGGCGGCGGTGCTGTTCCGCGCGGACGCGGCCCGCCAGACCGTGCGGCTGCGGGACGGCCTGCAGGTGATCGTGCACGGCGACGTCTCCGTCTACGAAGCGCGCGGCCAGCACCAGCTCATCGTGCGGGTGGTGGTGGACGACGGCGTGGGTCGCCTGCAGCGGGAATTCGAGGCCCTCAAGGCGCGGCTGGCGGACGAGGGTCTGTTCGCCCGCGAGCGCAAGCGGCTCCTGCCTTCGCTGCCGCGAACGGTGGGCTTCATCACTTCGCCGACCGGCGCCGCGGTGCAGGATTTCCTCCGCATCTTGCAGCGCCGCGGCTGGCGCGGGCGCGTGGTGATCCTGCCCGCACGCGTGCAGGGCGAGGGCGCAGCGGCGGAGCTCGCGGCCCAGCTGGCGCTCGCGGCGGAGGTCGGCGGCTTTGACCTGCTCGTGATCGGCCGGGGCGGCGGCAGCCTCGAGGACCTCTGGGCCTTCAATGAGGAGCCGCTGGTGCGCGCCGTGGCATCATCGCCCATCCCGGTACTTTCGGCGGTAGGCCACGAGATTGACTACACCCTCTGCGACTTCGCGGCCGATCACCGCGCCGAGACGCCCAGCGCCGCCGCCGAGCTGCTCACCAGCGGCTTTATCGCGGCCCTCGAGCGGGCCCGCCAAGCGGGCGATCGCCTTGGGGAGCGCGTCGGCGCCTCCCTCGAGCGCCACGGCACCACGCTCGACCACGCCCGGGCCCGGCTGCGGCTGCTGGCCCCGGCCGCGCGCGTTGAGCAGGCGTGGCAGCGGGCCGACGAGTTGCGCGGACGCCTGGGCGCCGCCCTGCGGCACCTTGCCCAGCTCCGGCGCCAGGAACTGGCCGACGCCCGCGGTCGCCTCCTGCGGGCCTCCCCTGAGCCGCGCATCGAGCTCGCCTCCCACCAGCTGCTCTCCCTCTGGAAGCGCCTCCAGGCCGCCAGCCCGGCGTCCGTCCTGAACCGCGGGTTCGTCATCCTCCGCGACGCGTCCGGCCAGCCGGTGACCCGCCGGGCTGGAACCGGGCCCGGCGCGCCGCTTGAGGCCGAGTTTGCCGACGGCCGCCTCCGCCTCCGGGCCGAGCCGGGAAAATGAACCTTTTCCCGCGGCTGGCCGTCGTTACGGTGCCTCCCGGCGCATGAAGCTATCTGTCGTCATCCCCTGCTACAACGAGGTCCGCACCATCCGGCACATCGTGGACCGCGTGCGCGCCGCACCGGTGGCCGAGCGGGAGATCATCATCGTCGACGACTGCTCACGCGACGGCACGCGGGACCTCCTGCGCACCGAGATCGCGCCGCTGGTGGACCAAGTGCTGTTCCACGAGGTGAACCAGGGCAAGGGCGCGGCCCTGCGCACGGGATTCCGCGCGGTGACGGGCGACGTTGTGGTGGTGCAGGACGCGGACCTGGAGTACGACCCCCAGGATTATCCGCGCCTGCTGCAGCCGATCCTCGAGGGGAAGGCGGACGTCGTGTTCGGCTCGCGGTTTCAGGGCGGCCAGCCGCACCGGGTGGTCTATTTCTGGCATATGGTGGGCAACAAGGTCCTCACCCTGCTCTCGAATATGGCCACGAACATCAACCTCACGGATATGGAGACCTGCTATAAGGTATTCCGCCGCGAGGTGCTGCAGCGGATCGAGATCGAGGAGAACCGTTTCGGCTTCGAGCCTGAGATTACCGCGAAGGTCGCCCGCCTCGGCGTGGTGATCTACGAGGTGGGCATCAGCTACTACGGCCGCACTTACGCCGAGGGGAAAAAGATTGGCTGGCGCGACGGCTTCCGCGCGCTCTGGGCGATCGCGAAGTACAACCTGCTGCGCCGCTGAAGCGCGCGCGGTTTCAGACCTTGACCTCGGCGCGCGCGCCGCCGGCCGCGGCCGAGCGGTAGATGGCCTCGAGAATGACCAGATCGCGGCGCCCCATCTCGCCGGGCACGGGAGATTCGCGCCCCTCGCGCACGCAGCGCGCGAAATCGTCCATCTGCAGGGCCTGCTGGCTCTCCGGCGCTGCGCCGATCCGGGGCGCGCCCGCGCTGGTGCGGATCTGGATGCCGCCGTACGAGAACGCCGGGGCGAACTCGATCCAGCCGCGCTCCCCCTCCGCCCGGAAACGGTCCTCGCCGCCGTTGTAACTGGTGCTGAACTCACCCGAAGCGCCGTTGGCGAACTCCATCGCCCATGTGATCCCCTCCTCGACGTCCCGGAAAAGATCGGCCCGCCGCTTCGGGTGCTCGCGGGCCCGCACCGCCACCGGCGCGAAGGTGGCGTGCGCCGCCCCGTCCGCATCGGCCGCGAGGCACGCCGCCTGCACGCAGTAGATGCCGATGTCCATCAGTGGCCCCCCGCCGGCGAGGGCCTTCTCCACCCGCCAGACGCGGCGGTTGATGGTGAAGGCGAGCCCGCCCGACAGGCGCCGCAGGGGCCCAAAGTCCCCCTCGCGCGCCAGCCGCCGCAGCTCGCGGTGGTGGGGCTCGAAATGCAGCCGGTAACCGATCGACAGCCGCACCCGCGCCGCGCGGCAAGCCGCGAGCATCGCATTACAGTCCGCCGCGGTGTTAGCCATGGGCTTCTCGCAGATGACGTGCTTGCCGGCCCACGCCGCCGCGATCACATGCTCGGGGTGCAGGGCGTTAGGGGTGACGACGTAGACGATGTCGATGTCCGGGTTGTCCACCAGCCGCGCCATCGTCGCGTAGGCATAGACGTTGCGCTCCGGGAACCCGAACTCGCGCGCCCACGCAAGGCCCTTGTCGCGGTTGCCGGTGATCACGCCCCGCAAGGCGCACGCGCGGGTGAGGCGCAGGGCGGGAGCGAGCTGGCCGCGGCTGTAATTGCCGAGGCCACAAAGGGCGACGCCGAGCGGGCGTTCGGGTTCGCCGGCCGTCCCGCGCGCGGGCCAGCCGAGGGTCGCGGCCCCTGCGGTTAGGCCGCCGAGGAAACTGCGCCGCGTCGCCAAGGGGAGGGGGTTCATGCGCGGAACGAGCGTTGGCCCTTGGCCCCGCCCGACGCAAGCCACGGCCGCTTTCCCGCTCGAAAGCCCTCGCGCCTCCCGCCACGGCCGCGGCCGCCGGCGATGATCCCCCGCGTCCAGCTCGTCCTGCTGCTCACCCGGCGCGTCCCCGCCCTCCGGGGCAAGGTGCGGGTCAAGCGCGTGCTCCTCCCGGAAGGGGCCCCCCAGGCAGCTCCGCCGTCGTGCTGCCCGGCGGGGCCAACTTCTGCTCCGACCCGACCCGCAGCGGGTTGAGCTACGCCAAGGCCAGCGGGTTCCTCGACCTCACTCCGGCGCGTCCGCGCCCGGGCAAATTTATCGCCGCCGACCGGCTCCTCGGGCCCATCGTCGACCCCAAGGAAGACCCCGCGGCGGACCTGCGCGCGCCCGGCGCCCTCTGCGCGGCCGGGGCGGAGGTTCAACAGCTTTACTGCGCCGGCTGCCACCAGCTGGACGACCGGGGCATCCCGGGCGAAGCGGCCAACTTCGCCGAGGATCAATCTCGCCTCGCCAAGCCGGATCGGAAACTCCTCGCCATCATCGAGCAGGGCGACGAGGCGCGCGCGATGCCCGCCTTCGGCGCAATCCTCTCCCCGCTGCAGCAGCAGGCCGTGCTGGCCTACCTGCGCTCGGCGTTCGGCGCACCCGCCCGCTGAGAGGTCAGCGGCCGGCGCCAGAGGCCGGGGGCGTCGCGGGCCGGCTCGGCACGCGTACCCACCGCATCCCGGCCGCCTCCGCCGCCCGGATGCCCGGCTCGGCATCCTCGAAGACGAGGCAATCGGCCGGGGCCACCCCCATCCGCCGGGCAGCCAGCAGGAACATATCGGGCGAGGGCTTGCCGTGGGTCACATCATCCGCCGTCACCACCACGGGGAACAGCGGGGCCAGGCCGGTGATCGCCAACGAGCGCTCGACGATGGGGCGCGGGCCACCGGAGGCGATGGCGACGGCCCGAGCCCCGGCCGCGCGTCGGGCGATGGCGGCAACGGCCTCGATCACGCGGATCTCCGCCTGCAGTTCCAAGAAGAGCGCCTCCTTGCGGTGAAAGACCGCCTCGGGGTCGATCGTCAGCCGGTAATGTGCCGCGAAAAGTTCGGCCACCTTGCGTGTCGGCACACCCCCGAGCGCATAGAACAGGTCCTCGTCCAGGGCCTCGCGCAGCCCCGCCTCGCGCATCGCGGCCGCCCACGCGCGGAGATGCAGGGGCATCGTGTCCACGAGCGTCCCGTCGAGGTCGAAGATGTAGCCTGCGAATTCGCCCGGCGGCAGTTCCAGCAGCATAGGGGTCGGGACGCTGCGTCCGCGGCCCCCGCGAGGCAAAGCGAAAGCGGCCGCCGCTCAGCCGTCCGCGGCCCGCCGGGGCGAGGCCCGGGGTGCGCACGGCGCGAGATCCCGGCCCACCGGCCGCTCGCCCAAGTGCTCGGGCGCGAGGCACGCGCAGTGCGTCCAGGCCGCGATCGCGCGCGGGCCCTCGGCGAGGAACGCGTGCGTGCCTTCGGCCCTGCTGACCCCCAGCCGGGCCACCAGCAGCCCCGCGGAAACGGTTCGCCGCGCCCCGACTCCGGGGCTAACTCTTCCGCCGCCAGCGCGTCCCCGCCCCTTGTGCCCAAGGTCACCTATCCTCTCTCGCTCAAGGTCTCGCTCTGGCTCGCCGCGAACCTGCTACTGCTCGCGATCCTCGGGGCCGGTTTTTTCCTCACCCAGGGCGGCGTCGGCTGGAGCGCGCTCGTCGCCGGGCCCAGCGGGGACCGCGTGCACGCGCTGTTCAACGTTATCGCGGGCGAAGCGGCGGCCGCCGCGCCCGGACCCGCCCGCGACGCGGTCCTCGCCCGCTTCGGCGGTGCGTACGGCGCGCAGTTCTCCCTCCACGGCCCGGGCGAGCTTGCCCTCGCCGGCAGCGGGTCCGCGCTGCCCCCCGCTCTGCGGGAGCGCCTGGAGTTCCGCGGGCCACCCCGACCCTTCCCCGGCGGGCGCCCGCGCGACCGCGGCGAGCGGATAGACGGCGGCCAACCCGGCGCGCGTCCCGGGGCCGGCGAACCGGCGGATCCCCGCGCCTCGCCGCGCCCCCGGCTGGAACGCGAGGGTCCGTTCCGCGGTGAGGTCTCACTCTTTCCCGCGGCGGAGCTCCGCCCGTTCCGCTTCATCTCCCGCACGCAGGACCCGCCCGCCTACTGGCTAGGAATGCGCGTGAACTTCGCTCCGGCCGACCGCGAACGGCCCGGGCGGCCGCCCTTCGCGATCCTGCTCGCCCGCCTCGACACGCTCCCGGGGCTCCTTCACCTGCTCAACCTCCAGTCGTGGCTCCTCGGCGCGGGCGCCGTCCTCGCGCTCTCCATCCTTTTCTGGCTGCCCTTGGTGCGCGGCATCACGCGATCCCTCCGCGACCTCACCGCCGCCACCGGCCGCATTGCCGAGGGCCGCCTCGACACCCGCGTCGACACCCGCCGCCGCGACGAGCTCGGCCACCTTGGGGAATCCGTCAACCGGATGGCCACGCGCCTCGAGGCCCAGCAGCACAGCCAGAAACGCTTCCTCGGCGACGTCGCCCACGAGCTTTGCTCGCCCCTCGCCCGCCTCCAGCTCGCGACCGGGATCCTCGCCGACCAAGCGCCCGCGGGCCTCCGCGACACCGTCGGCGACGCGCGCGAGGAGGTGCAGCAGATCAGCACCCTCGTGAACGAGCTGCTCGCCTTCACCAAGGCGGGGCTGCATCCGCGCACGGTCACGCTGACGCCGGTCGCCGTCGAGCCGCTCGCGCGCGAGGTCGTGGCCCGCGAGGCGCCGGGCCATCCGGTCGAGTTCGCGTTCCCGCCGGACCTGCGCGCGGCCGCTGACAACGATCTGCTGCGCCGCGCCCTCGCCAACTTGGTGCGCAACGCCGCGCGCTACGGCGGGCCGGGCAACCCGGTCACGCTCTCCGGCGCCACCGCCGCGGGCCGGGTCACGCTCGCGGTGGAAGACGAGGGCCCAGGCGTGCCGGCGGCCGACCTCGACCGGCTGGGGGAACCCTTCTTCCGGCCCGAGCTAGCGCGCACGCGCGAGGGCGGCGGGGTCGGGCTCGGCCTCGCGATCGTCCGCACGAGCGTCGCCGCCTGCGGGGGCGAGGTGCGCTTCGCCAACCGCAGGCCGCGGGGCTTCCGCGCGGAGCTGACGCTCGGCGCGGCCTGACCGGCCCCCGCCACCGGCTGGCGCCTAGCGTTCGAGACGCCGGTACTTGATCCGCCGCGGCTGGTCGGCCTCGCGCCCGCGGCGGCGCCGGAAGTCCTCGAGGTAGCTCGAGTAGTTCCCGTTGTGCCAGAACACGGTGCTGTCGCCCTCGAACGCGAGGATGTGCGTCGCCACCCGGTCGAGGAACCAGCGGTCGTGCGAGACCACGACCGCGCAGCCCGCGAACTGCCCGAGGCCCTCCTCGAGCGCGCGGATCGAGTTCACGTCGAGGTCGTTGGTCGGCTCGTCGAGCAGCAACACGTTCGCGCCGCCGCGCAGCAGCCGGGCGAGGTGGACGCGGTGGCGCTCGCCGCCGGAGAGGATCCCAACCTTCTTCTGCTGGTCGGCCCCGGTAAACCCGAACTGGGCGCAGTACGCGCGCGCGTTCACCTCGCGCCCGCCCAAGCGCAGGAGTTCCTCGCCACCGCTGATCGCCTCAAAGATCGTGGCCCCGTCCGGCAGGCCGTCGCGCGACTGGTCAACGTGCGCCAGCTTCACGGTGTCACCTAGCCGGAGCGTCCCCTGGTCGGGTTGCTCGGCGCCCGTGATGAGCCGGAAAAGAGTGGTCTTGCCGGAGCCGTTGGGCCCGATGACGCCGACGATCCCGCCCGGCGGGAGGGCGAAGGAGACGTCCGTGAACAGGAGCCGGTCGCCGTAGGCCTTCGCGAGGCCGCGCGCCTCCACCACCAGTGTGCCGAGCCGCGGGCCGGGCGGGATCACCAGCTCGTACTCGCGCTCCTGGGTGGCGACGTCCTCGCGCAGCATCGCCTCGTACGCGTTGATGCGGGCCTGAGACTTGGCCTGGCGCGCGCGCGCCGACTGGCGGATCCAATCCAGCTCGCGGGCCATCGCTTTGCGCCGGCGATCCTCGGTGCGCTGCTCCACCGCGAGGCGCCGCTGCTTCTGTTCCAGCCACAAAGAATAATTGCCCTGCCACGGGATCCCGTGGCCTCGGTCCAGCTCAAGGATCCACTGCGCCACGTTGTCGAGGAAGTAGCGGTCGTGGGTCACCGCGATCACGGTGCCAGAGTAACGCGCGAGGTGCTGTTCGAGCCAGTGGACGCTCTCGGCGTCGAGGTGGTTGGTGGGCTCGTCCAAGAGCAGAATGGACGGTTTGCGGAGCAGGAGCCGGGCGAGGGCGACGCGGCGGCGCTCGCCGCCGGAGAGGGCGTCGACGGGCTGGTCCCCGGGCGGGCAACGCAGGGCCTCCATCGCCATCTCGACCTGCGGCGTGGTGTCCCAAGCGTCGAGGGCGTCGATCTTCTCCTGCAGTTCCCCCTGGCGCGTGAGGATGGCGTCCTTGGCCGCGTCGTCGGAAGCGGCGGCGAGCTCGTCCCAAGTGGCGTCGTAGGCGGCGACCAGGTCGGCGAGGGGCCGCACCCCCTCCTCGACGCAGGCGCGGACGGTGGCGCCGGGGGTGAGGCGGGGTTCCTGCTCGAGGAGGCCGAGGGTGTAGCCGGGCTCGAAGTGGAGGCGGCCCTCGATCTCGGTGTCCTCGCCGGCGAGGATGCGGAGGAGGGAGGACTTGCCGGAGCCGTTGAGGCCGAGCACCCCGATCTTGGCCCCGAGGTAAAAGGACAGGGAGATGTCGCGCAGGATCTCCTTGCGCTCGATCTTCTTGGAGACGCCGAGCATCGAGAAGATGATCGTCGGGGCGGCTTCGGGTTTGGGCACGCGGAGCGCTTACCGGGGTCCCGGGGGCAAGAGAAGCGGAAACTCGCGGAACTAGGGCGTTGCCTGCGCCGGCAGAGGCCGCCATCGGCCCAGATCCTCCCGTTCCCGCCCGGAAACCCCTCCCCCGCGAATCCGCTGCTGCGCTCGCTCGTGCCCGTCCCAGGCCTCCGCCTGGCCCCCAAGGGCCTCTGGCGGGCGCCCGGGCTGGTACCGACGGCGACGCTCTTCGCGCTGGTCCGGAGCAACAGTCACGACTGGGGCGGCGTGCTGACTTATGCCGCCTAACTGCTGGCCTGCGAGCCTCTGCCGGGCGCGGTGGTGCTGGCCTGGGTCGCACGACGCCCAGTGGGTGGGGGGGCTGCTGGCCCTCGCGCTGCCGGCGGGCTTCGCCCTCGAGGGGCGCAGGGAGACTTCGCTGACGAACCCGAGGCGGAGCGTGCGGTGGCTGTTCGTCAGCCCGACGTTCTTCCTCGGGATGGTCTACTGCTGAGCCCTAGAGCTCGCCAAGCACCGCTGGCACCGCGCGCCCGCCGGTGACCTGCGCCGCTACGCTTGGGTGGGCCGCGGCGAGGCCAGCGGTCTCGTTCCCCTCATCTGGACGCGGCGCCCCGCGATCACTCGCGGCTGCTGGCCTCCGGCGCCCTCGTGCTGCTGCTCACCGCGGGGATGCAGGGCTCACTCTGGTGGCGCCCAAACTTGCCGGGCTTCGTCGAATGGGCCCGCGCCGCCAGCGACCTCCGCCCCGACCCAGATATGCAGGACCTGCGGGAGACGCGCCTGTGGATCCGCCAGCACACGGAATCGGACGCGGTGCTGGTCCTCAATGCCTTCACTCCGGAGAACATGCGCCGCGACCACTGGGGCGCTCGACCGCACGCTGCTGGGGGTGCACTTCTATTACCCCGCCCTCGCGGAGCGCCGCCTCTGGTTTGAGGGGCCGAACTACATCCTCGACACGACCAAGGCCTGGATCCGCGCCTACCTCGCGGCCAACTTCTTCTACGGCGGCCAGCCCCTCGAGTCGGGCATCGTCGCCAACGCCCCCAGTTACGCGCTCATCGACCGCCACCTCTGCGACGAGGCGGCCGTCACGCTGCCCGTGGGCGCCAGCGTCTTCGCCAGCGACCGCTTCGAGGTCTACCGCCTGTCCCGGACGAAGCCCGAGAGCGGCGGCGGCGGCCTCTAACCGCCGCGCCGACCGTCAGGCCCGCGGCCGGGCCGGCTGATACACCGTCTGGTCGAGGTCCGCGGCGAGCAGGCGCCGGAAGGTGGGCAGGTCGCGCACCGCCCGCAGCGCGATCAATTGCCGCGCAAGGTTGCCGACCGCCGTGCCCTCCAAGGCGAAACTCACCACCGGCACGCCCGCGGCGTCGGCCGTGGCTTCGCACAGCAGGCGGTTGCGGGAGCCGCCACCCACCATCAGGATCCGCCGGAAAAGGCGGCCGGTCATCCGCTCGAACGCCCTCAGGGCATCCGCGTGGCCGCGTCCCAGAGAGTCGCAGATCAAGCGCACGTAACCCGGCAACCCGGCCGGAACCTTCAGCCGGCGCGCGCGCAGGTGGGCGTCGATCGCCGCGCGCATCGAGGTGGGATTGGTGAAGACCGCATCGGTCACCTGCAGCAACCCCGCCGGGGCGGGCAGCCGGCCCGCCGCGTTGATCAGGGCCGCCCATTCGCGGTCGTTGCCCGGCCGCCGGGCGAAATCCTTCAGCGTGCCCTCGAGGAGCCACAGGCCCGGCACATTGGTCAGCGGCCGGTAACGGCCGTCGGCGATGCGCTCGTTGGCCACCCGGGCCGCAAGCGCCTCGGGCCCGAGCACCGGGGTTTCACTCTCGAAGCCCAGGAGCGACCAGGTGCCGGAACTAAGGAAGGCGTCCCCGCCGGCCGGATCGGCCGGCATCGCGTCGTAGGCGCAGGCGGTGTCGTGCCCGGGCACGGCGATCACCTTGGTCCGGCGCAGCTGCGGCGCGGTCCCGGCAACCGCGGGCAGGAGCCGGCCGAGGGAGGCGCCCAGCGGCAGCGGCGGGGTGAACCAACCGGGGGGCAGACGGAAGTGGTCGAGCGTGGCCCGGGACCAATCGCGCGCGCGGACATCGATCAGCTGCGAGGTGCTCGCCACGGTGAACTCGTTCTCCATCCGGCCCGAGAGCAGGAAGTTGAAGTAGTCCGGGAGCAGCAGGCAGCGCGTGGCCAGGTCAGTGATGGCGGGGCAGCGCGCCACGGTCTCCGCCAGCTGCAGGGAGGTGTTGTAGAAGACGTTCGGGATGCCCGTGGCGGCGTAGATCCGCTGCAGGGCAGCAGGGGTCCGCGCCAGGCGGCCGAGCCCTTCCTGAGTGCGGGCATCGCGGTAGGCGTGCACCGGGAAGACGAGGCGGCCCGCGTCGTTCACCAGCGCGTAGTCCACGCCCCAGCAGTCGACGCCCACCGAGGACAGGACGGCCCCGCGGGGCAGGGCCGCGGCGGCCGCGCGGAGGCCCGCCTGCGCCTCGTGCCAGAGCGTTCCGAGGTCCCAGTAGTCGTGCCCCGCGAGGCTGTGGAAGGCGTTGGGAAAGCGGTGGACCTCGGTGAGGCCGAGCCGGCGGCCGTCCCAACGGCCGAGGATCACGCGGCCGCTGGTGGCGCCGAAGTCGAGGGCGGCGGAGTAGACGGTCCGGGGCATCGCCCGGAGTAAAGCTGCCGCCGGGGCGGCGTCACATAAAATTCGCGGGCGCCGGCCGGCCGGGAAAATCCGAGGAATCCCGTTGCCAGCGCCCCGCCGCGGCGCAGATTCCCTGCCTTCTCCATGCTCAACCGCGAGCGCACTCCCCCCACCGGCCGCCGGGTCCAGCTGATGGCCACCTGCCTCTGCGACGCCTTCTATGACGAAGTGGCCGCCGCCACAGTCGAGGTGCTGGAACACGCCGGAGTTGAGGTCGCCTTTCCGGAGGGCCAGACCTGCTGCGGCCAGCCCGCGTTCAACGGCGGCGACTGGCCCGCCTCCCGCCGCGTCGTGCGCCACACGGTCCGAACTTTCGCTGGGGAGGACCCGGTCGTCGTACCCAGTGCCTCCTGCGCTGCGATGCTGTTTCACGGGGCGGTGCTGGAATTCGAGCGCGAACCCGACGCCTCCGCGGTCGAGGCCCTCGGCCGCCGCACTTGGGAACTCGCCGACTATCTCGTCAACGGCCTCGGCGTCCGCACCTGGCCCGGCCGCTACCCGGCGAAGGTCGCCCTGCACCGCTCCTGCCACTCCCGCGGCACCGACAGCGTCGCCGCCGCCCTCACGCTCCTCCGCTCGATCGCCGGGGCCGAGCTGATCGAGTTCGGCGAGGCCGAGCAATGCTGCGGCTTCGGCGGCACCTTCGCCGTGACCTTCCCGCACCTCTCCGGCGCGATGGGCCAGCTGAAGCTGGAGCAAGTCCGCGCCGCCCAGCCCGACGTCTACGTCTCGGCCGATATGAGCTGCCTGATGCACCTCGGCGGCCTCGCCGCCCGTGAGGGCCGGCCGATCCGTACGCTCCACCTCGCCCAGGTGCTCCGCGACGCCCTCCGGGGCGGGGAGGCCCAGCCGTGAGCGTCCAGGCCATCGACCGCTTTGCGGCCGCCCTCCCCGCGGACAAGCGCGCCTCGGTCTACCAGAGCACCAAGACCACCCACGAGAAACGCACGCGCCTGCTCTTCGACCAGTTCGCCGATCCGGACCGCCTCCGGGTCCTCGCCGGCGAGATCAAGCAGCACGCGATCGAGAACCTCGACACCTACCTGCCGCAGGCCGAGGCCCGCCTCCGCGCGAACGGCGCCCAAGTCCACTGGGCCGGCACCGGCGAGGCCGCCTGCGCCCTTGTACTCCGCATCATGCGCGAGCGCGGCGCCACCAAAATGGTGAAGGCCAAGACGATGGTCAGCGAGGAGATCGAGCTCGCCGACTACCTCGGCCGGCACGGGGTGGAGGCGGTCGAGACCGACCTCGGCGAGTTCATCGTCCAGATCGACCACGACCACCCCAGCCACATCGTCCGGCCGATCATCCACAAGAACCGCCGCGAGATCGCCACCAGCTTCGAGCGCGAGGGGCTGGGCGCCTACAACGACGATCCCGCGACGATCACCCGCCGCGCCCGCCACCACCTCCGGCACAAGTATCTCGCGGCCGACGTCGGCCTCACCGGGGCGAACTTCCTTTCCGCCGAGAGCGGCCGCATCGCCCTCGTCACCAACGAGGGCAACTCCCGCTTCAGCGTCGCCGCCACCCGCTGCCACATCGTCCTCGTCGGGGTCGAGAAGATCGTCCCGCGCGACCGCGACCTCGGCATCCTGCTGAACCTGCTGGGCCGCTCCGCCACCGCTCAGGACCTCACGGTCTACACCGAGTTCATCTCCGGCCCCCGCGATCCCGCCCAGCCCGACGGACCCGAGGAGATGCACGTCATCTTCGTCGACAACGGCCGAACCGAGGTGTTGGCCGGGGAGTGCCGGGAGATCCTCCGCTGCATCCGCTGCGGCGCCTGCCTGAACGTCTGCCCGATCTACCGTCAAGCCAGCGGCCACGCCTACCGCAGCGTCTATCCCGGGCCCGTGGGCGCCGTGCTCTCGCCGCTGCTGCTCAAGGAGAACTTCCCGCAGAAGGCGGACCTGCCCAAAGCCTCGTCGCTCTGCGGCGCGTGCCACGAGGTCTGCCCGGTCAACATCCCCATCCCCGACCTGCTCCTGCGGCTCCGCGCCCGCGCCAAGGAGGAGAACGTCCCCTCCCCCGGCACGCCGCCGATGGCGCCCTGGGCCCTGCTAGCCTCCCAACCGACCGCGTGGCGCACCGCCCTCGTCGCCGGCCGCGCCCTCAACGTGCTCCCCACCCGGCTGATCCCTGTCCCCGCCCTGCAGGCTTGGACCGCCTCGCGCGAGCTGCCCGCGTGGCGCGGGGGGGAATTCCGCCGCTGGCTCAAGGCCCGCCGACGCCCCGCGCCCCCCGCCCGATGACCGACGACCGCGAGTCCATCCTCTCCCGCGTCCGCGGCGCCCTCGCCCCGCTGCACCAGCGCGCCCCGCTCCCCGCCTACGATTCCGAGATCGCCGTGCTGCGCAGCCTCCTCGCCGGCCGCGACCTCGCCGAGCTGTTCGCGGAACGGCTGCGTCGCGTGAACGGCCTCGCCCTCACCTCGCCCGCCGCGGTGGTCGCGCACCTCCGCGCCGGCGGCCACCGCCACGGCTACTGCGATCCCGCCCTCTGGCCGGAGCTCGCCCCGCATTTCGCGGACGGCTTCACCGTCGAGACCACCTTTGACCGCACCCGCGTGGACGATTACGGCTTCGGCATCACTCGCGCCGCCGGTGCCATCGCCGAGTCCGGGACCATCATCCTCCACGACCGCTCCACCTCCAGCCGCCTCGGGGCGCTCGCCCCCTGGGTGCACATCGCGGTGGTCGCCCGGGCGGACATCTTCGGCGATGTGACGCAGGCCGTCGCGGCTCTGGGGGACGACCGCAATGTGGTCTGGTGCACCGGCCCGTCCAAGACGGCCGACGTCGAGGGCATTTTGATCGAGGGCGTCCACGGCCCCGGCGAACAGCTCGCGCTGATCGTGCCGTAGGCGGGACGACGGCCACCGCATCGTCCGTGCGCGTGCCGCGCGGCGGCGCTCGGCAAGCGACAGAGCGCGAACCCGGCTTGGGAGCTTGCCTTCGATTCACCATCGATGCTCGTTCGCCCGTAGACCCGTGATCGCCGCTGCGGAATCAAGGCGGCGGTCCGCGGCTGATTGCTTCCGACGGTCGCGCGCTGGGACGGAGGCCACACTCGCTCTTCACCCCGGGCCAAGATGCCCCGGCTACATCGGACGAGAGTGATTCGGCAGGCGATGAAGTCCGAAAGACCGGGGCGACGCGCCCCAGCTACATCGAGCCCCGGCCGCTCCAGCCCAAAGTTCAGTCCGCAATGGAGCGGCTTGGTGTAGCTGGGGCACGCCACCCGGTCGTGCCTAACGAAAACCAATCCCGACCCCAGGCAGGGACTGCTCCGCGGAAGCGGGTGCGGACAAGAACCGAGGCCGCAAGCCTCCCCCACAAGCAAACCGGCGCGCCCCCCGCAGGGAAGCGCGCCGGCGCAAAGGGCGGAACTCCGCCCGGGTCAGAACATCCCGCGGAGGCCGAACACCCAGTTCGCCCCGTACTCCTGCAGCTGCCGCAGGGCCCGCTGCTGGCCCTCCACCACGCCCGGCGCGGTGTGATACCAACGCACCGGCATGCCTGTGATATTGCGAACCTGCGTGTACAGGGTCAGCCGCGGGGTGAGGCGCCAGTTGAGCGAAAGGTCGAACTGGGTCCGCTCACCCTGATACTGGCCATAGGTGGTGCTGTCCGGGGTGTCCGGGCGCCACACCATCCCGACGGCGCCATTGAACTTCTTGTACGCGTAGCCGAGGCGCGAGGACACGCGGTACGGCGCTAGGTTGGCCCGGCGGCGGTCCGCGTAGGCCCGCGAGAAGGCCACGTTGAAGTTCAGGCCCCGCAGGTACTCGCTCGGCAGGAACCCGAGGGTCTGGTTGTACGCCAGGTCCATCGAACGGAAGGTCTGCTCGTCCGGACTATTGACCGTCGTGCGGAAGGTGTACGACGCGAAGTCGGGATCATCCACGCCGAAGTCCGCGGCCGAGAAGTCGAAGGTCTGGCGGAAGTTGGTCGCCTTCACCTGGGTCAGGTCGAGGGTCAACTGGCCCGGCGAGCGCCCGCGGAAGTAGTACGCGAGGCGGGACTGGAACTTCTTGTGGTACTCGGGCTGCAGCGCCGCGTTCGGCGCCGAGACGCGCAGGTTGACCTCGTCGATGCCCCACACGCCCGTGATGCTGTCGATCGGCGGCCGGGAGATCGACTTGTTGAAGCCGATCTGGAACTCGAAGTCCGGCAGGATGTAGTACTTGAACATGATCGACGGGAAGTAATTCCGGTACACCGAGGAGCGGGTGACCCGCGGGTTGTGGGTGTACTGGTAGATCATCCCCGGCAGGGTCAGCGCCCGGCCGCCGTTGGTGCCCGGCGCGTTCACCGGATACCCGGCCGCCAGCACCTGCGCACGCGTCAGCGGATCGAACTCCCGCACGTCGTTCTGGGTCTCCTCAACCCGGACGCCCCCCAGCATCGTCAGCTTGGGCGACAGCCGCACGGTCGCCTGGGCGTAACCCGAGGTCACCGTCTGCTGGAAGTCCCGCGGGTTGGCGAAGAACGACGAGTAATAGTTTTCCGGCGTGCCCATATGCGTGAACCAGCCCGGCTGATCGCGGAACAACAGCGCCACCGCCTGCCGGTTAACGCGCTGCGGCATCCCCTGCCGGCCGTTCACATTGAACACCGTCAGGCCGTTCGTCGTCCCCATATCAAACGGGTGCGGCGAGATGAACTTGGGCCCGAGGTTGGACCAGTTGCCAAAGGCGGTGCTGATGTTGGCGCCGTTGGTCGGGTTCACGGCCACGGTGTTGCCGCCGGGGCCGGTGTACGACCAGATGTTCCAGTCGCTCACGCTGTTGTTGTTACGGTCCTCGACCGCGACCTTGCCGCCGACCTTCAGCGAGGTCGGGAAGCGCTCGAGGAACGGCACCGCCCAGCGGGCGTTCAACTGCGCGCTCTGAATCTCGGTAATCCAGGTGCGGTCGTCGTTGTTCGCCCGCGTGCCACCGGAACGGTTGTTGGTGTCGACGTAGTTCGCCCGGTCGAACCAGTCCGGGCCCGAGGTCTGGCGGATCGACCACTCCCAGGACTCCTGATGCGGCCGGGTCGCGGTGAAGCCCGCTGGGACGCTGCCGCCCTCGCTATTGAGGAAGCCGCGCTCCAGCGACTCGTAATTGTTGACCGAGCGGGAATAGCCCAGCGCGCCGTCCACCACCCAACGCCCTTCCTTATACTCGAAGCGCGGGGAGAAGGTGCGGGTGTAGGTCAGCTTCGCGGAGGTGCCGCCACCGTTGTTCAACTGGGCCGCGTTGGCCGTGCCCTCGCGCTGCGCGATGACGTTCGTGAGGCCGTCCCCTCCAACCGAATTGCGGCCGTTGTTGACGTTCGCGTTGTCGTTAGCCGCGACAAAGGTGAAGTTGCGGTTCCAGAATTCACCCTCGGTGTAGGTGTAGATGCCGGTCAGGGACACCACCAGTCTTGGGGTGACCTTCCAGTCCGCGGTCATCGTCACCGCGTCCTTCAAAATGGTCTTGTTGCCGTCCTTGAAGTCGATCTGGCGGATGACCATCGGGCGCGGGTCGGTCGCGTTGGGCGAGCGGTTGTAGCCGTTGTTCACCACGTACTGCTCGGTGTAGGAGTGCGCGTGGCTGGCGGAGAGCAGGATGCCCAGGCGCTGGTTGAAGAACGACTCGGCGTAGTCGATGGAGTAGTTGGGCTTCCACTTGTAGGATTCTCCGTCCCGCGGACCGGCGGTCTTGCGCCAAGTGAACTCCTCGGCGTTGAAGTTGAGGCTCGTGTTGTAGGCGAGCGTGCGGCCCCTCCGGTCGAAGGCTCGCTTGGTACGCATGTTGATCGTGCCGGCCGGGCTGTCGGCGTCGGAATCCGGCGCCGTGGTGCGGTTGATCTCGATGGACTCGATGGCGGTGATCGAAAAGCCCTCGAAGGAGGTTGCCCGGGAGTTGGTGCCGCCACCGCGGTTGGCGTCGGCGCTCGCCGAGCGGATGCCGTCGAAAGAAACGCCCACGTACTGGGAATCCATGCCTCCCAGGCGCGGGCCGCGAGCCTCGGACTCGACGTAGTCGAGGTCGACGCCTGGCAGATACTTGAGGAACTCGCCGACGTTGCCGTCGGTCACGTCGCCGAAGATGTCGGACGCCACCGAAGTCGTGATGCTCATCGAGCGACGCTGCGCCATGATGGCCTTGGCGTTGCCCTCACGCTCGGAGGACACGGTGAAAGCCTGCAACTGCACGACCCCGCCCCCGGCCGCAGTGCTGGTCAGGCGGATGTCCCGCACGGCCGCCTGGCCGGCCGCCACGGTGAAGGTCTCCTTCACGGTGGTGTAGCCCGCGTAATCGACGGTGATCGAGGCTGAGCCGGCCGGCACCTCGATGAACTGGAACGAGCCATCGCCCTCGGAGAAGGTGACCTTGTTGGTCCCATCGAGGGTGATCTGCGCATTGCGCACATACTCCTGGCTAACGGGGTTGAAGATGCGCCCCTGGATGATGCCCGTGGCTTGGGCGCGGAGGGCCGCGGGTAGGGCGAACAGGGTGGTGAGCACGACGAGGGTTCGCAGCCAGGTCGGGAGCGGGTCGGGGTTTGTTGTCATGTTGAAAACGGGGATTTCCAGCGGGAAGCCGGAGGGAAGGAAACTGCCGCGCTCGGTTTCAAGAAATCCCTCGGCGGCGTCAAGCCGTCGGGGAAAAGGCCTCCGGCCGGGATGGTCAGACTAGATCCAAGCCACGCATCGTGCCGGTGGAGGAGGCGAACTTGTCCGCCGTTAGGCCCATCCGCTGAAGCATCGAGACAAACAGGTTCGGCAAGGGGTTATTGTGCACGCGGTCGCAGCCCAAGAGCTGGCCGCGGCAGAACCCGCCGCCTGCGAGGAGCGTGGGCAGGTTGCTGAGGCCAAGGTTGTTGCAGATCCGCATCCGCCGCGGCTTGGCCGGCGCTGCCGTCCGCGCGAAGGCGGGGTGCATCGCGTCCAAAACGGGCGCGCCATCCCGAGGCCTGCCGCCCGGAGGAAGCCGCGGGGCGACACGCTCCGCTGGGTCGAGACACGGGCGGAGGGCGAAGCGGGGCGAGCAACCGGGATAGGGGTGGCCATCGGGGTCAGGGTTCAGGTGGGGCGGACTCGCCGGCGGAGCGGGCCCCGGGGCGGGGACAGGAAACCTTCCCGCGACCCGCCGAAAAAATGGCGAAGTGGCGAAAATCTCGTGCTTTTGCATCCGCCCGCGGGCCGGATCTGGAACCGCTGCGGGAAGGCGCAAAACAGAAGCCACGGCGCCAACGCCACCGCACTCCTAGGCCAGCGCCAACGCCAACCTCAGGTACATCGAGTTCCGCGTCCACGCGTACACCCCGTCCCCACCGTGACGCTCACGCCCGCCCCGGCGAACGGGATCAAACTGGTCGCCGCCCGGCGGAATCGCCACCCCCTCGGCCTCGCGAACCCGCCTCCCGCGCCCACCCACAGTCCGGCCGCGACGGGCGCCCCGGGCCACCCCATCCCGGCGCCCGGACGGCACCCGCCGCCAACGCCTACGGCAGCAGCGGCGGCACGCGGCGCTCCCACGCCTCACCCCAGTTCCGCGCCCGGCCGGGAGCGCTCATTTCACTTCCAACTGAAACGGGACGAACATCTCGAGGCCCTCGAGGCTCAGTTGCGCCCAGATGGTGTAACGGCCGGCGCGCGGGATGGTCAGCTTGAAGTCGAGTTCCGTCCGCGGGGCCGGCCCGGGCCGCGCCGGTCCGGTTACGACCGGATGCAGGTGAGCGAAGCCGGAGCGCTCCGCGTCGAAGGCTACGAGGTGCGCGAACGCGTCCATCACCTCGCCGAGCGCGAACACCGCCCCGTCGACCCGCTCCACGCCAAAGCGCAGGTCCAGCGGCTGGCCCGCCCGCGCGGGCGCCGGGCGCGCGGCCAGCGTAAAACGGTGGCCCTTCCGCGTGAGCTGCTCGCCGGCGGCGACGGGGGCGGGCGCCAGCGGCGCGGAAGCGATGGCGGCGGGCGCCACCTCGACGTCCGCGCTCGCGTAGAGCCCGCGACCGGTGGCGGTCGGGGTGAAGTCCGCGAAGATTCGGTAGGGGCCCGGCCGCGCCGGGGTGAAGGTGAAGGCCCACTCCCCGGGTTGCGCGCCGGGCGCCGGGTGCAAGTGCTGGTAATCGGCCAAGGTGGGGTCGACGGCCAGCAGGTGCAGGCGGCGGGTGTGGGTCACCTGCAAGTCTTCCGGGCCGATCGCCTTGCCGCGCGCGGTCCGCAGGGTGACCACCGCCGCCACGGCGCGCCCGGCGACCGGCGGGGTGGCGGATGCGACCTCCATCACCACGGGCGACTTGACGGCGACCACCGGGATGAACTGCGGGTTGAGCGGGTCGCAGAATTCGATCGCTTGGCCGCCCTTCGCATCGACCCGGAAATCCATATGGTTGAGATCGCTACCCGTCGGGATCAGTCGCAGCAGCGCGAACACCACGGCGGCCCCCGCGGTGAGCGCGAGGAACTGGCCCCAGGCGAAGGGCGGGCGGGCGAGCGGCGGGGCGGAGGCGGCGGTGGACATCAGCGGGAAAGGCGGCGGACGAATTCCTCAGGGTCCCACTGGCTCCCATCCGTGCGGTGCGCGATCCGCCCGTCCGGAGCGATCAGCACCGTGGCCAGAGTGTGCTGGAGGATATCCCCTTGGAACTGGGTGCTGACCCCGAACTGGGCCAGCAAGTCGCGGATCGCCTGCGTCGGGCCGGTGAGGAAGGAGAAGTTCGCGGTGTCGATCCCCCGGATCGCCGCGTAGGCGTGCAGCACCCCCGGCGTGTCGTGGGTGGGATCCAGCGTGATCGAGACCAGCTCGAGATTAACGACCCCCGCCTCCCGCGCGAGGCGCTGCGCGGTGATCATCTTCGCGGTCGCCGCCGGGCACATCGTGGCGAGGGTACAGCGGGTGAAGATGAAGTTGAGCAACACCTGCTTCCCGCGGAACCGCGCCATCTGCACGACGCGGCCGTCCTGGTCCAGCAGCGCGAAGTCCGGGGTGACCTCCCCGACCTCGCGGTAGGCGTGGCGCCCCCGCGTGTGCGTGTCCTGGCGCAACTGGAGCGCCGCCGCCGCGACCGCCTTGGCCTCGGTGGAAGCCTCGTCCGGCCAGATCCGCTCCAACCGGGGGACCCCGTCCCCGCCCTCTACCAGATCCGCCCGGATGCGTCGGCCCGCGCGCGCCACCGCCAACTCCTCCGGGCCCACGGCCAGCTCCATCGTCATCGCCGGCATATAGCCCTTGATTTCCTCGTGTTGGACGATCAAGGCGCCCCTCTCCGCCTCGACCTTCAGGATGACGCCGGTCAGCGGGTGCCGGACCTCGGCGGGGCGCGCGGCCGGAGCCTCGGCGTCCCGGCGGCAACCGGCCAGCGCCCCCACGAGGAGGCCCAGGAAGACAAATAGGGTACCCGCAGTCATCTACTAAACCGATCCGGCGGGAGACAAAATTGTCAAAGGGTTTGCGGCGCGGGCGCGCCCCGCTTCATCTCCCCGACCGCACCCATATGGCCACCAAAACGGAAGCCCACCGCACCACCATCCACCAGCCCGGGCTCGCCGCGTTCGCGGCCGCAGGTTCGGTGTGGGTCTTCCTGCTGGTCACGCTCGGAGCGTTCACCACCAGCATCAACGCGGGGATGGCGTTCCCCGACTGGCCGTTGTCCAACGGCTCGATCAACCCAGAGGGCTGGCTCTCGGACCTCTCGATGTTCGCGGAGCACTCGCATCGCCTGACGGGCGCCGTGATGGGCCTGATCACGGTCGGGCTGGCGTTCTGGCTATGGCGGCGCGAGGAGCGGGCGTGGCTGCGCCGCCTCGGCTTCTGGGCGCTGGGCATCGTGGTCCTGCAGGGGATCATCGGCGGCAAGCGGGTGCTCCTGCACGAGCTTCAGGTGCCGGGCATCACGATGTCGGTCGGCGAGATGCTGCGGATCCCCCACGGCATCCTCGCGCAGGTCTACGTCTGCCTGTTGATCGGGATCGCGGTCGGGCTGACGCGCCGCTGGATCGAGACCTCCGCCCCATTCGGCCCGCGGGTGCGCCGCGCGGGCATCGTCTGCTGCCTGCTGCTGCTGGCCCAGCTGGCGATCGCCGCGACGATGCGGCACAACAATGCGGGCCTAGCCATCGGCAGCTTCCCGTTCTCAACCCCGCCACCGGAAAACGCGCTGCTGCCCGCGGTGTGGGATTTCCGCATCGGCATCCATTTCGCTCATCGGGTGATGGCCGTGGTCCTTGCGGGGGCGCTCACTTGGTTCGCCTGGACCATCCGCCGCGACCCGGCCTCCGGCGCGGCGATGCGCGCCGGCGCCGCGGCCCTCGTCACCCTGCTGGTGCTGCAGATCCTGCTCGGGGCGATGGTGATCTGGACCCTGCGGCGCCCCGAGATGACGACCGCCCACGTCGTGATCGGCGCCCTCACGCTGGCCGTGACCTTCTGGCTCACCTGGTTCGCGCACCGCGACCAGCTGGACGGCCCCGCCCCGCTGGCCACCCCAGCCCGCGGATGAGTGCGCCGGACGCCGCGACGTTCCGCGATTACCTCGCCCTCACCAAACCGCGGCTGAGCCTGCTCTCGGTCCTGACGGCTCTGATCGGGTATTACGCGGCGCGCCCAGCGTCCGACCTCGCGGAAGTCTGCTGGCTGCTGTTGGGGACCGCCCTTGCCGCCGGCGGGGTGGCGGTGCTGAACCAATGGCTGGAACACGAGACGGACGCGCGGATGGCGCGGACCGCGGACCGGCCGATCCCGACCGGTAAGGTGCCAACCGGCTCGGCTTTCGTCCTCGGCTCGCTGATGTGCATCGTCGCCCTGTTCCTGCTGTTTGGGCGGGTGGACCGGCTGGCAGCGCTGTTCACGCTGCTCACGCTCGTTTCCTACTTGGCGTGGTACACCCCGGCCAAGCGCTGGTCGGTCTGGAGCACGGAGATCGGCGCGGTGGCGGGCGCCTTTCCGCCGCTCATCGGCTGGAGCGCCGGCGAGGGCCGAGTGAGCACGCTGGGCTGGATCCTGTTCGCGATCCTCTACTTCTGGCAGATCCCCCACTTCATGGCCGTGGCGTGGACCTACCGGCGAGACTACTCCGCGGTCAACTTCCCGATGCTGCCGGTGCGCGACGAGGCCGGGGGCAAAGTGGCGCTCTGGGCTCTGATCAACACGGTCGCCCTGGGCGTGGTCAGCCTGCTCCCCCTCTACTGGGGCCTGGCGACCTGGGTCTACGGGAGCGTGGCGGCCCTGGGTGGCGGCTGGTTCCTGTGGCGCGCGATCGTCTTCCTCCGCCCCGAGGGCCGGGACCGCGCGGCGCGCCGGCTCTTTTTGACCTCGATCCTTTACCTTCCGCTGGTTCTGGGTTCGCTCGTCGCGGACCGCCTGATCTTCCGATGAGCCTCCACGACATCCCCGCCCTCAACGCCGGCCTAAATGCGCTGGCCACGGTCCTGATGACCTGCGGCTTCGTCTTTGTCCGCCACGCGCTGCGTCAACCACCGGGGCCGGGGCGGACTGCGGCGCTGGGTCGCCACCGGGCGGCGATGCTCTCGGCGGGGGCGGTGTCGGCGGTGTTCCTCATCGGCTACGTCGCCCACAAGATTCTGGTGCGGGGCGTGCACACGCCCTTCGGGGGCACCGGGGCGATCGCGACCCTCTACTACACGATGCTGATCAGCCACATCCTGCTGGCGATCGCGATCGCCTACCTGGTGCCGCGCACCTTCTGGCTGGCGCTCCAGGGGAATTTCGAGCGGCACCGCCGCTGGGCGCGCTGGACCTTCCCGATTTGGTACTACGTGAGCGTGACCGGCGTGCTGGTGTACTTCTTCCTCTACCAGTGGTGGCCGGCGGCGCCGCGGGCCGCGGCCTGAGCCCACCCGCGCCCCGGCAGGCTCAGGGTGCGGGAAAAGAGAATCCCTCGCATTCGGCCACCTCGCGCAGGAAGGACAAGCGAGTCGGCCCGGACTGGTGGTCCGCCGGATCGCCCAGCAGCGCCCGCAGCATCCCGGGGGCGGAACGCGGCGCGGCGAGGGTGGTCAGGGCGGAGGGCGAGGGGGGCGGCGGGAACGGAGGCAAAGGGCCGTCGGCGGATTGGGAGCGCCCAGAGCGAAGCTTCAGGCTGCACGCTGCGCCAAGGCCTGGACGCCCGTCCGGGCCGTCCGCATTTCCCCAAGGATCACATCCGCCCGCTCTGCGAGGTAGCGGCCCCCCGAGGTGAGACGCACCGCTCTTCCCTCCCGTCGGAACAGGGCGACGCCCAATTCGTCCTCGAGCCCGCGAATGGCGTGGCTGACCGCCGACTGGGTCAGGCTCAGTTCCCGCGCCGCCTGGGTGAAACTGCCTACCTTCACCACGGTGGCGAAGGCGAGCAGGCGACGGCTATCGAGGATGGGCGGCATCACGCGGGGGGCCCGCTAGGCGCTGCTAGCAAATCCCATGCCCCGCATGTTTCTCGGCGGTCGGTATGAAAAAAATTCGCCTTCGCCGGAACCCAACCCCGCCCCGGACTTTACGCGCGGCTCCGGCGCGCTAGGGTCCGCGCCTTGAACCCGAAGTCGCTTCCCCGCCCCCTCGCCCGGTTGCTCCTCGCCGCCGCCCTCGCCACCCCCTCCGTCAGCGCTGACGAGGGGATGTGGCTCCCGCGCCAGATGCCCGACCTCGCCGGCCCACTCGCGGCCCTCGGCTTCACGGGCGATGCCGGGGCCTTCGCCGACGTCACTGCCTTCCCCCTCGGCGCAGTCGTCTCGCTCGGGGGTTGCAGCGCCTCCTTCGTCTCCCCGGATGGCCTGATCGTGACCAACCACCACTGCATCCAGGGCCCCCTGCAGTTCAATTCGCGGCCCGACCGCAACTTGATGGTCGGCGGCTTCCTGGCCCGGGAACGCGCCGCGGAGCTGCCGGGCGGACCCGGCTCGCGGGTGTTCGTGACCGTCGCGGTGGAGGACGTGACCGCCGCGGTGAAGGGCAACATCCCGCCGGACGTGACCGGCCGGACCTACTTTGACCTGCTCGAGCGGCGGCAGAAGGAGCTGACGGCGGCGCGCGAGCGGGAGCCCGGGTACCGCTGCACCGTGAGCTCCTTCTTCGAAGGCCTGCAGTACCTAGCGATCACCCAGCTGGAGATCCGGGACGTGCGGCTGGTGTACGCGCCGGCCGCGGGGATCGGCAACTTCGGGGGCGAGACCGACAACTGGCGGTGGCCGCGGCACACGGGCGACTTCGGCTTCCTGCGGGCGTACGTGGGTCCGGACGGCCGGCCCGCGGCACCGGCACCGGGCAACGTGCCCTATCGCCCGAAGCACTGGCTGAAAGTCTCGGCCGCCGGCGCGTCGCCCGGCGACCTAGTGTTCGTGGCAGGTTACCCGGGCCGCACCGCGCGGTTCCCGTCGTTCGACACTATCCGGGAGACAGTCGAATTCAGCCTGCCGAGGCTGCTGCAGCGCTCCCCGGAACAGATTGCCTTGCTCGAACGCGTGGGCGCCGAGGACCCGGAGACGGCGCTGCGAGTGTCGACGCGGATCCGCGGCCTGAACAACACGCTCACCAAGACCCGGGGCGTTCAAGAGGCGATGGTCCGGGGTGGCGTGCTGGCGCAGAAGGAGGCGGCAGAAAGGGAACTGCTGGCGTGGATCGAGGCCAATCCCGTGCGGCGCGCTGAGTACGGGGACGCGATCCCCGGGATTCGCACCCTGCAGGCCGAGCGGGCCCGCCTGCGCGAGCGCAACCTGCTCCTCGGGGAATTCACCGGCGCCGGCACGGCTCTCGGCGCAGCCGAGAGCCTGCATCGCCTCGCTGTCGAGGCCGCCAAGCCCGACGCCGAGCGCGATCCCCAATTTCAGGAACGCAACTGGCCCCGCCTGCGCGAGGGCCTCGAACGGCTCCAGCGCAGCCTCGACCGCCGCGCCGACCGCGCGCTCCTCGCCTACCACCTCGAGTCCATCGCGAAACTGCCCGCGGACGCCCGCCTCACCGTGCTCGACCGCCTGGTCGGCCTGACCCCCGGCCAGGAGCCCGCGGCCGCGACCGCCGCCATCTCGTCGTGGGTCGAGCGCCACGTCACCGCCTCGCGCCTCTACGAGCGGGACTTCCGCCTCGGTCTGTTCGGTCAGGACCCCGCGGCCCTCGCGGCGGCGGCGGATCCGCTGCTGCAGCTGGCCGCGGCCCTTTTCCCGGTGCAGGAACAGGTGCGCACCGAGGCGAAGGACTACAGCGGCCGCCTCGCCCGCCTCAGCCCGGTGCACGCGAAGGCGGTGTTGGCCCACGCTGGCGGACGCGTTGCCCCGGACGCCAACGGCACCCTGCGGATAACCTACGGGACCGTGAAAGGCGTCGAGAGCCGCGATGGCCTCTTCTACCTGCCGCAGACCACCCTGAGGGGCATCGCGGCCAAGGCCACCGGCACGGGCGACTTCCAGGCCCCCGAGGCCCAGCTGGCGGCCATCCGCGCCCTCCGCGCGGGCACGGCATCCCCCTACGTGGACCCGCGCTTGAAGGACGTGCCGGTGAACTTCCTCTCCAACGTCGACACCACCGGCGGCAATTCCGGCTCCCCCACCCTCAACGCCCGCGGCGAGCTCGTGGGGCTCCTCTTCGATGGCACCTACGACACCGTGGCCTCGGACTATTTCCACGACCGCGAGCGGACCCGCAGCATCCACTGCGATTCCCGCTACCTGCTCTGGGTCCTGACCGCGGTCGAGCGCGCGGACGAGCTCCTGGGCGAGCTTACTCAAGTACCTTGATGCCGGGCGCGCCGCGGCGGCGTCAGCCGGGCCTCAGGGCCAAGGCCGACTTCCGGCTCAGCGGCGGAAGGACTTCGTGAAGTCCTCCGCCACCTGCTGGACGACCTTCTTCTCGTGGCGGGAATTGGCGATCAGCTCGTTGAGCTTCTTTTCCCACGCGGCGCTGTTCATCGGGAGCTCCACGTTCTGGCCGAGCAGCGAGGAGAAGAGCAGCACATTGGCGAGCTCGACCGAGCCCATCCCCTCAGCGCCGGGGGCAATGAGGGGGGTGCCATCGAGGATCGAATCGACGAAGTTCTGGATCAACGTGCAGTGCGCGTTCGGGGCATTGTCGAAGGGAATCTCGACATTCCAGACCTCGGGCTTGGCGAAGCCGCTCTTGGAGGTCTGGGAGAACTGGACCATATCCGCGTCGTTGCGGGTGAAGTGGATCTTGTTGTTCTCGAGGACCACCTTGCCGCGGGTGCCGCAGAGCTCAAAGCGGTTGGTGCCGGGGGCCTCGCCGGTCGAGGAGATGAACACACCCGTGGCGCCGCTGGCCCACTCCAGGTAGGTGGTGATGTTGTCCTCGACCTCGATCTTGTGAAAGCGGCCGAGCTGGCAGAAGCCTCGGACGCGGGTGGGCATCCCGCAGAGCCACTGCAGCATATCGAGCTGGTGGAGGCACTGGTTGAGGAGGACGCCGCCGCCCTCGCCCTTCCAAGTGGCCCGCCAGCCGCCGCTGGCGTAGTAAGCCTCGGTGCGGAACCAGTCGGTGATGATCCAGTTCATCCGCACCAGCTCCCCCAGCTCGCCGCTCCGGATCAGCTGGCGCAGCTTCAGGTAGCGGGGCTCCACGCGCATCTGGAACATCCCGGCAAACACCTGCTTCGGCCGCGCCGCAGCGCAGGCGATGAGGCGTTCGGCATCGGCCTTGTGGGCGGAGATCGGTTTCTCGACCATCACATGGAGGCCGTTCTGGAGCGCGTCGATGCCGAGCGAAGTGTGCAGGAAATGCGGGGTGGCGATGACGAGCGCGTCGATTTCCCCGGAACGAATCATCTCCTCGGCGCTGGTGAAGGTCTTCAGCCCGGGACGGCCTTTGTAGGCCTCGAGGCCGGGGGCAAAGGCGTCGCTAACGGCCGTCAAGGTGCAGCGAGAGACCTTGTTCTCGAGCAGGTAACCGGCGTGGAACCGGCCGATGTTGCCCAGACCGACGATGCCGAGACGAACGTTTTTCATTGGGGGAAGGTAACGCGGACTATCCGCGGAGGGAAACTGCCGCAGCAACCACATTCTCCGGCCGGCGCACCTCCGCGCGCCCGCGTCAGCCGCGGAACGGGGCCGATAACGCGGGCGGCAACTCCGGCGTGGCCCCGCGCTGCGTGCAGACAAAGGCTGCCACCGCGGTCGCCCGCTCCAAGATCATCGCCGGCGCCCAACCCCGGAGCAGCCCCAGCGCGAAGGCCGCCGTGAACGCATCGCCCGCGCCCACGGTGTCCGCCACCTCAACCCGCTCCCCCGGATGCTCCGCCCACGCGCCGTCGACCAGCGCGAGACAGCCGCGCTCGCCACGGGTGTGGATCACTACCCGCAAGGGATACGCCGCGGCTAAGGCCGCCACCGCCTCCCGTTCCCCGGCGGGCAACCCCAGCTGCGCCCCCAGGACGGGCAGCTCGGTCTCGTTCACCTTGAGCACATTGGCCCGGGCCAGGGACGAACGGAGCACCTCCGGGGAATGGTAGTGCTGGCGAAGGTTGACGTCGAAGATCCGCAGCACCGCCGCCGGGGTCGCTTCCAGCAGCGCCGCGATCGCGGCCCGTGCCCCGGGTGTCCGCTGGGCCAGCGAGCCGAAACACACCGCGTCCGCCCTTGCCACCACGGCGTGGCCGACGGACCCGGCCTCAAGATGATCCCACGCCACGCCCTCGTGGATGGTGTAGCGCGGATGCCCGCCCACCTCCACCGCCACCGAGACCGTACCGGTGGGCGCGGTCGGATCGACCGCGATCGCATCGACGGGTAGGCCGATTTCGCGGAGCCGGGCGAGCAGGGCGCGGCCGGGTTCGTCGTCCCCTACCCGCGAGACCACTCGGCCCTCGGCTCCAAGGGCGGCCGCGTGGTAGGCGAAATTAGCCGGGGCGCCCCCGAGCTGCCGCCCGGAAGGCAGCAAATCCCAGAGCACCTCGCCGAGGCCGACACAGCGCAAGGGCATCGCGGACTGGCGGCGGATCACTCTTTCTCGGCCTCGGGCTTCGGTTCCGGCAGGAACTGCGTCAGCAGCGCGCCGGCGAGCACGTAAACTCCGGCCACGCAGGCACCAACCAAAGCGACCCGAGCTGGATCCGGTCTGTCGGAAGCGGAGAGGGTGAGGGTGATCCAAGCGGCGGCGGTGCCGATAACGCGGCCGCCGATGTTGGCCGCGAAGCTCTCGCCGGTGCCGCGCAGGTGCACCGGGAAGACGAGGGGGATGTAGTTTCCCCAGAAGCTGAACTGCGCCACGGTGAGGAACCCGGCCACGAAAATTCCGACCTTGATCAGCGTCAGGCTGCCCGGGTCCCCAAGCTGGGTGGAGACCCACCAGAAATAGAGCGGCACGAAGATCAGCGCGGGTATCTGGAACACCCGCAGCAGCATCCTCCGGGAAACAATCGCGACCGCGAGCAGCGCGAGCGCGAAGCGGCCAGCGAGGCCGCCGATCTCCTGCCAGAGCGTGACCCCAGCCACAAGCTGATCGCTGGCGTTGCCGGCCGCCTGCCGCTGCTCGCGCTGCGCCACGGGGTCGGGTTTGCCCGCGGTCTTGGCCCCGGCGAGGGCCGCGGCACCCTTTTCCTTCGCGGCCGCGATCACGGCCGCGTGACCGGCCTCCGCCGGGGTGCCGAGCCGCTGGGCGCCGAGGATCTGCGGGAGTTGCTGGATCGCGCCGAACGCGATGCCGTAGCTCGAGGCGAACACCAGCGTGGTGAGGATCGTGGTCTTGCGCAGCTCGGGGGCGAAGAGCGCCGCGAGGCTCGGACGGCGCAGCGAGCCGCTCTCGCGCTTGCGCTGCCAGACGGGCGATTCGGGCAGGAACGGGCGGATCAGAATCAGCGGCAGCGCGGGGAAGACGCCCGAGATCAGAGTGTAGCGCCACGCCTCGTGACCGCCGTGGATCGCGGGCAGGTCCAGCGCCCACTTCGCGGCGAGAATGTTCGCGCCCGCCACCAGCAGGCCACCGAAGGACGAGAACGCCTGGGTGTACCCCAGCACCTTCTCGCGCTGCACCGGATTGGCGAACAGCTCCGCCAGCCACGCCACCGCCGCCACGAACTCCACGCACACCCCGATGAAGACCAGGCAGCGGAAGAACAGCAATTGCTCAAGGGAGGTCGCGAACCCTGCCGCAAACGCCGCGAAGGCATAGAGGAGGATGCTGAAGGTGAGCACCCGTCGCCGCCCAAGCAGATCCGTAAGATACCCGCCCAGCAGGCCAAACACGCCCCCCGCGATCGCCGGAACAAAGAAGAGCGTCCGCGCCCACTTCACGTACTCCTCGCCGCCGGGCGACCAGAGCGCCGCGGCCCGGGCCCGCTCCATCCCGCCCGCCACCAGCTGCTCCACCAGCGGAGCGCTCAGCGAAGCCATCGCCGGCTTGATGATCAGCGGAAGCATCAGCAGCTCGTAAATGTCGAAAGCGAAACCAAGCGCGGCGATGATGCAGATGAGCCACGCGGTGCGATTCAGCGGACTGGGGGCAGGGGCGCCGGGATTCATAAAAATCAAACCCTGCGGGCAACCGTGACCCCACTCAAGCGGGGAAACGGTTTCCCCGGCGATTCCCTCCGCCGGATTTGACCCGGGCCCCCGCGACCCCACGCTCTTTTTTTCCCACCTCCGCCGATGCGCCCCGCCCCCCTCCTAGCCGCCCTCGCCACCTTCGCCCCCGCCCTCGCCGCCGCCCCCCACTGGCCCGCTTGGCGCGGCCCCGCCAACGACGGCACCGCCCCCGGCGCCACCCCGCCCCTCGTCTGGAGTGAAACCCGCAACGTCGCTTGGAAGATCCCCGTCGCCGGCCTCGGGTTTTCCACCCCGATCGTCTGGGGAGATCACCTCTATCTCCTCACGGCCGTCGAGACAACAGAGGAGGGCCCCGCCCGTAGCGCCGCCGCCGAGCCCGCCTCGCCGCCCCCGGGGAAGGGCCCCGGCCGCGACGGCAAGGGCAAGCGTGGCGGACCTCCGAGCTTCGGCGGCGGCCCCAACCCGACCCGCTTCCACGAGTTCAACATCCTCGCCCTCGACCGCGCCTCCGGCGCCACGGTCTGGCAACGCACCGCCCGCCGCGAGGTCCCCCACGAGGGCAAGCACGCCACCAACAGCTTCGCCTCCGCCTCGCCGGTCACCGACGGCACCCGCCTCTACGCCTCCTTTGGGTCCCGCGGGATTTACTGCTACGACCTGCAAGGGGAAAGGGTCTGGGAAAAGGACCTCGGCGATATGCGCACTCGCGGCATGTTCGGCGAGGGGGCCTCGCCCGCCCTCGCCGGGGACACGCTCCTCGTCACTTGGGACCACGAAGAGAACTCGTTCATCGTCGGTCTCGATGCCCGCACCGGGGCCGAGCGCTGGCGCCGGCCCCGCGAGGAGCGCTCGTCCTGGTCCACCCCCGTCATCGTCACGGTCGCGGGCCGGCTGCAGGCCATCGTGGCCGCCGCTGGCCGGACGCGCTGCTACGACCCCGCGACCGGCGAGGTGATCTGGGTGGCCGCCGGTCTGACCGAGAACGTGATTCCAACGCCGGTGATCGGCCACGGGATGGTCTACCTCGCAAGCGGTTTCCGCGGGAACGCGATCCAGGCGGTGAAGCTGACCGCGCGCGGGGACGTCACGGACACGCCCGCCGTCGTCTGGAGCGTGCGCAAGAGCGCGCCCTACGTGCCCTCGCCGGTGCTCTCGGGCGAGCGGCTGTACGTGGGCAAGAGCAATGACGCCTTCCTGTCCTGCCTCAACGCGCTCACCGGCGAGGTCCACTACCAGGACCAGCGCCTCGAGGGCGTCCGCGGGCTGTACGCCTCGCCTGTCGCCGCACGCGGGCACGTGTTCATCGTTGGCCGCGAGGGCACGACGCTCGTGATTCGCGATGACCCGCGCTACGAGGTGATCTCCGCGAACGTGCTGGACGACCGCTTCGATGCCTCGCCCGTGATGCTGGGGCGCGACCTCTATCTGCGCGGTCATCGCCACCTGTACTGCCTGCGCGAGGGCTAAGAACCGGATCCGGCTGATGCCTGCCGGGCTGCGCCGCGTCCGCCGCCTCCTCCTTGGCGAGAACGCCCCGGCCCGCTCGGCACGGACCTTCGCGGAGTTGTTGACCATCCTTGCCTCGGAACTCGACGCTGCCCTGCGGGGGGCTGAACCCCGCCTCCGCGGCCCGCCGCCGCACCGGCAACATCTCCGCCCTTGTCGCAGGCCTCGTGATGCCGGGCGTTTTCGCCATTTGGCTCCGCGCCGGCGGCCGGAAGGACGGCTTTCGCCGCGTGCCGCGGTCGACCAACGGTCTCCGCTGCGCCACCCCGCTCGCCCGCCTCCCCCTTTTCGCCGACCGAAGCCGGGCCGAAGTGCGCCGGCATCAATGCAAAGGTTTCATCAGCCCACCGCCGGGCTGGCACGGAGGCTGCTTCATCGCTGATGTCGCCCGTGCAGGGTTAGGGTGACATCGCTCCGGCTGAGAAGCTGGAAGAGCAGAAAAAACTGGGGCCGGCGTTAAGGGGTTATCGCCGGCCCCTTCTGCTGCCCAGACACGTTGCAGGCCGCCCGGGACGGATCACTTCAGGATCGCGAGGATCTTCTTCTCGTACTCGGCCGTCGCCATCATCCCCACTTTTTTGTCGCGGATGCGGCCGTCGCGATCGATGAGGAACGTGGTCGGGATGCCCTCGACCCCGCCAAAGGCGGCCACCGTGGCGTCATCGCCCATCACGATCGGGTAGTTGATGCCAGACTTGGCAGCGAAGGGCCGCACGACCCCGGGACCGCCCTGGTCCAGCGAGATGCCGATGATGACGAGGCCGTCCTTGCCGTACTTCTTGGTCAGCTCGATGTACCCGGGGATCTCCTCTCGGCAGGGCGGGCACCAGGTGGCCCAGAAGTCGATCACGACTACCTTGCCCTTGAAATCGGCAAAGCGGACGGGGTTGCCGGCGACGTCCTTAAGGGTCCAC
>Ga0194113_10000368_pt1 | contig 57975 bp, 47 predicted proteins | sample TA2MahC200mmetaG_FD_146193 | JGI IMG/M metagenome (GOLD analysis project Ga0194113, IMG submission 146193) | Freshwater microbial communities from Lake Tanganyika, Tanzania - TA2015017 Mahale Deep Cast 200m | ecosystem: Environmental > Aquatic > Freshwater > Lake | place: Tanzania: Lake...
AGGCCGGGCAGGATCTCACCCGGGCGCGTCTGGACTACCTCGAGGCTGTGGCCGAGTTCGACAAGGCGCAGTACGCGTTGCTCGGCGCCACCGGACGGCTCTGACGGACCTGCCGCGGTGGGGGGGGGGGTACAGGCATCGGGTCCCGGACTGGTATAGGCCTTGCGCTGGGTTCCGTAAGAGGTGCCCGTGCGCCGCGCGTCGAGGGTCTCACGGAGCTTGCCCTCGCAATCCGGTCCGGTAGCTCCGGCGTGCAAGTCCGCGCCGTGCTCGGCCCGGGTGGCCGTTCGTTCACTGCCCGCCGCGGCCCGAACTTGAACCAGCGACCCGCCCCATGCGACTTGTCGCGAGAAGCGACAAAGGTCGTCGACAAAGGCGAGCGACAAAGGCGGACGACAAAGGCGGACGACAAAGGTGGGCGACAAAGGTGGGCGACAAAGATGGGCGACAGAGGTGGACAACAAAGATGAGCGACAAAGGGAACGTGGCGAAGGGGAGGCTAGCAGGGGGACAATGAGGGTCGTAGGTCCGAGAGTCGGTGCCGACAGATACTCCGCCCGGTAGATCCGCCCGTGAGCAGCCAGTGACCTAGGATCGCGGATGACCCGGGTTCCGTCGGTGAGCGTGAGCGTGGCCGCCCGATCTTGCCGGGTATCCTCACTTGTCAGTCACCAAGATGGGCCGCACCAGGAGTCGGCGGTAGGGCGCGCAGTCCTCTGCGCGCCGCCGCTGATTTGGAGCCCGGTCGCATTCACGCTCGCCTTGTTGAAGAAGGATTGGCTCTCGGCTAGGAATGCCGAGCCCGTTGTGTTGGTGGCCAGAAACGGCTTGGGCGAACCGGCGCTGGGCAACTGGAAATTCGTCGCATCCAGCAGCGCAGCACACCTCAGCCGGTCATCGCGGCGACACATCTCCGCACTCATGGCGCCGTAGGAAACGCCGTTGATCGCCACGCGATCCCGATCGGTCGTCCCCCAAAAAAAGCCTTTTTTGGGCGTCGAGCTGAGCCAGTTCGCTAAGCAGAAACTCGAGGTCTTTGAACCGGCCAGCATTGTCGCCGGCCCAGTTGCCTCTGAGGTAGCGTCCATCCGGGAACTGGGAAACCCGTCAGTCGGGATGGTCGGGTGCCACCACCACGTACCCGTGGCTGGCCAGGTCCTCGGCCATCTAAGACCCGATGAATCGCAGGGCTACCAGAACGGCCATCAGCAAGATGCCACAGGGAATGCGGGCGGAGGTAGCGGGAACAACCAAGGCTCGGCAGGCTCGGCGCTAAGGCGCCCTGACCTGCTGGAGCTGGAAGATCTTCATCGTGTCGGCCAATGAAACCGGCACGGTCATTTGGCGCATCCCGTTGACCTCGAAGACGGGCTCGGTCAGCTTCTCCCAGGTGCCAGCGACCTTCAGAGCTCCCCAGACCTCGAATTGCTCCGACGTCGTCGGCCAGGTCAGTAGTACGGCATTCTCGATCGCCAGCGTGGGCAGGTAGGCATACTCGAGGTTGTCCAAGACCAATTCCACCGGCGGCTGTTGGCCATCGGTGACGTGCCAGATGCCGACCCAGGGTACGAAGCCCCCACCGGTGTAGGCCCTGCCCGGTTCGGGCACACGACTGCGGATTCCGTGCGGCCCTGGGCTCGGCACGACGGCGTCCACTTGCGGGGTATCGAGGTAACGCCGGTGATGCAGCACGGCGCCTGTCCCTCGGTCCAAGACCGTGGTCGTGATCAGCAGACTGCTGCCTCGCTCGCCCGTCGGGGTCAGCCGGAGAGCCAATGTCACCGGGCCTTCGATTGTCGGCATGGTCTCCCAGAAGGGAAATGAGAAGCTGTTGGGCCCTTGGTGAGCCTTCATCAGTCCAAGCTCATCCGGGTTGGCCATGAGGACGTAAGCTTCCCCTGGATTCCAATTCGAGCTCCAGCCGAGAAACGCAAAAACGTCGGCTTGGCTAACACTGATCAGGTCCACGCGCACTTCCAGGGTCTGGCCCAGGACAAGACGCAACTCGTTTGTCCAGCCCATATTAGCATAAGTATTCCCGGCAGCGTTGGGGTTCGTCGGCTGCTTGAACTGGGCGCCAATCTTGAGTTGACCGTCTGCCGCCGCGAAGGTGACGGGCGGGCTACTACCGGCTACCCACTCCCACGTCGCCGTGCTGAAATCCGAGACCACTTCGCCTTTCACTGGGCCACTGAGCGCGAGTGCTCCGAGGACAAGAGGTGCGACGAGCCGCACGAGCGCCGCGTCGGAGGATATATCCAGTCTCGAGTGGATCGAGTGACGATGAGCATTCGTTTTCATGGTCAGTATGGTTTGATCGAGGTTTCGTTCGTGGTTTTCCGGGTGTGGGCCTTCGTACCGAGCGGGTTGGCCAGCCATCGGAGCACGTGTCTCGCCGGCCGCCTCCGCCCGCCTGCCCGCGCCAATGCGGGTCGAACGAACGCCTTCACACTCCTTTACTACGAAAGTGCGGGGGAAAAGGTGCGAGCAATCGGCAGGCTCACAGCCCGGTGCTCCAGGCGTCCGGGCTCGGGCGTTTGAAAAGCTGGTTCAGTCATGCCGAGGAGATGTTGTTCATCACGTTCACTGTGGTTGGCGAGCTTGCCTGTGGCCAAACGGCCAGTGCCCGCCGGGATTGGGAACGGCTTTGGCGTCCGTATCCCGTCTTGCCCTGGACGAAAGAAGTGGCTTGGCATTCCTGTGCTTCGGCGGAGCTTCAGCGGGTCTTCGGCTCTTTCTCCATCTGCTCGATCTCTGCAAACGAAGGCGCGCGCCAAAGGTCCACTTGGCCGAACCAACTGATGGCCACGAGCGAGTTGCCATCCGGCGAGAAACGGGCGACGTAGGTGGCCGCGCCACGACTCCCCAGTTTCAGCAACCGCGTGCGGGTACGCATGTCCCAGAGTCCCAGCACTTCGTCGGTGCTTCCGGTCCCGGTAACCAAGCGTGTGCCGTCGGCGGAGAACCCCAACGAAGAAACCCTGTTCATGTGGGCCCGGATCGTATCCCATAGGTGCCAGGAACCGACTTCCCAAAACTTGACCAACCCGTCCCGACCGCCCGTGGCCAGGAGTCTGCCGTCGGGCGAGAAAGCCGCCGTATCCGACACCGACGAGTGCGCGGCCAGCGTGACCACGTGCCGGCCGGAAACGAAGTCCCATACCTCGACAGTCCCGTCCCAGTGGGTGACGGCCTGCAGCCGGCCATCGGGCGACTCATCGTCCCACGTTGCCCGCTGGAAGTCCGTGGGACCGACGGGTACTTTGCGCCAGGACGGCACCTGCCAACGCTGCACCCTGGGCTTCAGCAAACCCAACTTCGTGGCGACTGAGAAGAGGTCCTTCGCAGGTGTCCTGAAAATCAGAAGGTAGATCGGCAAGACATCGGCATGCGTGAGGAAGTCGGCATGCGTGAAGAAATTCGTGGCGAGTCGCCGAGCCTGGCAATCCCAGATCTTGATCGCGCCAGCCCAGTCTCCGACAACCAGCCATCGTCCGTCGGGTGAGAGGGCCATGCTCAGGTTGTTCGTGCCCAGGGCCGGGAAGGATTCCGCTTTCTTGCCGGCGACCACATTCCAAGCAGTCACCGGGTCATCCTTCGAAGCCGTGATGAGATACCGGCCATCGCGAGTGAAAGCCCCGCCCCAGGGGCCAGCCGTGGTCGGCAGGACTAAATGACCGCGCTCCCGGGGCGGCGCCAGCGGATCCCAGACGCGGATGGCGCTGTCTTGACCCGCGCTGATGAGCGTCGTTCCATCGGGGGAGAGAGCGAGGCAGTGAACTGGCCCCTGGTGCCCCTGAAGCCGATGGATCTCGGTCTTCTCCCCTACGTTCCAAGTCCGGATCGTTTGGTCCTCGCTGGCGGAAATGAGCCGCTCGCTGCCGGGCATAAAGACCAGGTCCAATATGGGCCGTCGCTGTCCCTCGAGTTTGCCCGCCGGCGCAAGCGTCGTCGTATCCCAAAGCCAGATGCCGAAGTCAGAAGACTGGTGACTCGCCGCCAGCAATCGGCCATCGGGTGAGAGAGCCAGGGCCAAGACACCAATGGTTTCTGCCGGGGGCGGGATCGTTTGCTCGCTGCCCGTGCGCCAGTCCAGGAGCCGGATCCAACCTGTCGCCTCCCCAACGGCGATGCGATTGCCGTCTGGCGCGAAGCGAACGATCGCCGAGCCATGCTGCATCCTCGCCGCCTGGAACTCACGGAGGAGTCTGCCGGAATCGACCTCCCACACGTTGACAGTGGCGTTCGTGACACCGAAGGTCGGGTCGGCATTGAACGTCGCCAGCAGCTTTCCGTCGGGCGAGAAGGCCAACCCGGTCGCTTCGGCCGGCTGGAGGAGCGTGGCGACGACCTGGCGGGCATCAACATCCCACAGGGTCACCGTGGCGGCCCCGTTGGGTTCACCTTGCCCGCCCCAGGCCAAGCGGTTCCCGGTGGGAGAGAAGGCCAGCGATCGAAACCAGCAGCGGGCGGTGATGCCGCCCACCTTCTGCTGGCTCGCTAGGTTCCACAGGTCGATTTGCCCCGGCTCGAGGCGAACCGCCAGCAGCTTGCCGTCCGGCGACAGCGCCAGCGCGTCCAGCAAGTTTGTGTACTCGCAAAGGGAGAACCGTTCGTCGCTTTGACACTGAGCCCAGAGATAGCGCCATTCCCAGCCGCGCAAATCGTTTGCGGATTGCGGATTGCGGATTGCAGATTCTCGGCCAGGCCGGTAGCGATCGAGTAATTCCTTCGCGCGCCGCAGATCGTTATCTTCGAGCGCCCGCTGGGCCTCTCTGATTTCGGCCGCATAGGCGTAGCGCAAGGCCAGCTCTTCGCCCGCTTTGGCCCGGCGCCACTGCCAGAAAACGCCGGTGAAGCCGACCGCCAGACTGAGCAGGGCCACACCCGTGGCCAACGCCAGGCGCGGATTGCGCCGGCACCAACGCCCGGCCTTGCCGGTCGGGCCAATCGGTCGAGCCAACACCGGCCGGCCATTCAAGTATCTCCCCAGTTCCTCGGCCAGCGCACGCGCGGTGGAGTAGCGCTTGGCCGGCTCTTTCTCCAGGCACTTGAGACAGACCGTCTCCAAATCGCGGGGGAGGCTCGGATTGAGCAAGCGCGGCGTGATGGGCTCGGTGGTGGCCACTTGCCGCAGCACCTCCGTCAGCGTCGCGGCCTGGAAAGGGGGGCGCCCGGTCAGCAAGTGATAGAGCAAGGCGCCAAGGGAGTACACGTCGCTCGCCGGCCCAGCGTCCTGGTGCCGGCCTTGCGCTTGTTCGGGCGCCATGAAACTGGGCGAGCCCAGGACTTGGCCGGTCACGGTCAGCTCGGAGCTGGAAGCAGCGAGCCGCGAGTCGACCTCAGGATGCCCTGTTCCCTGCTCCACGCTCTCTGCCGCCACCAGCCGTTTCGCCAGCCCGAAGTCCGTGATCCGGGGTTGATTGGACTGGTCGATCAGCACGTTCGACGGCTTGAGATCGCGATGCAGGATGCCCCGTTGATGCGCATACGCGATGGCCTCAGCGATGGTCTTGGCGTAGCCGGCGGCTTGCCAGGGCGGGAGCGGGCCTTCGCGCAACAGTTCCGCCAGGTTGCGGCCTGCCACATAGTCCATCGAGAAGAACGGCAGGCCCTCGTGCTCACCGACCTCGTGGATGGCGACGATGTTCGGATGCTGGAGACCGGCGGCAGTTTGAGCCTCGACCTGGAACCGCTGGATCGCCGCGGGCGAGGCCAGCGGCCCCCCCACGATCATCTTCAGCGCGACGATGCGGTTCAGACCCTTCTGTCGCGCTCGGTAAACGACCCCCATCCCGCCCCGCGCGATTTCCTCGAGCAATTCATAGTCGCCGAAGGAGCGGGAGAGGGCGGAGGGGCCAGGGGCGAGGGGCGGAGGGCGAGATCGATCCCGGAGGCCGGAGGCTGGATGCTGGATACCAGGTGCCGCCGGGGGCTCGAGCTCGACGCCGCCATCGGCGACGCAGCGGAGCGCGCACACAGGGCAGAGCGCCTCGGAAGTGCCTTCGGGAAGCGGCTGGCCGCAGTCAGAGCAGGTTCGGACGAGCGGCATACACAGCGATCGTTCGGTCTCTACTCTCTAATACGCAATGGCGGGGTTCGGGGTTCAGAGGTTCAGGGTTCAGAGGTTCACAGCTCAACCACCAATCACCGCGATCAAGTGCCGGGCTTCTTCGTTCAGCTCGGTCGGGTCGGCCACTGTGTGCACCACTTCTTCCCGAACGAGTTGACGGTAACGGGCGCGCAGTCGATGCGCGGCCGATTTCAGCGCGCTCCCCGTTAGGTCCAGCTCCCTCGCGGCCTGCTCGAACGTGCAGGAGCTCCTCTCAGCCAGGGGAAAAGCTCTCAACCGTTCAAAGAGCTCCGACTTGCCCGCGGCGACGTACTCTTCCCGGAGGCGCGCCTGGGCACGTTCCAGCAACGTCCTTGCCCATTCCCGCTCGTAGAGCTTTTCCGGAGTCAACTCATGCTGCGGCTCCAAACGAAAACGCTCCTCGGCTCGGCTGTCGTCCAGGGAGACGGTGCGCTGGCTGCCACCGCGCTTGGCCGCGGCATCGTGCCGGTGTCGGTCCACCAGGAAGTGGCGGAGGGCGGCGAGGAGAAAGGAACGGAACTTGCCTCTCTCTGGCGTTGCGCCGCGCGGGAAATCTCTGGCTAGGAGGTGCGCGAAGAAGTCCTGGGTCAGATCCTGGGCGTCTGCTGGACTGTGCCCCTGGCGCCGCACGTAGGCGTAGAGCGGATACCAGTAGGTGCGACATAGCTGCTCGAGGGCGGCGGCCGCTTGCGGAGCGTGCGCTTCCTCGGCCGCTAACACCACGCTCCAATGCGTGGTGGCGAACGCTGCAGCTCCGGCCCCGACATCCGCCCGCCCATGGTCATCAGAGGCCATGATCGGACTCTAGCGCACGGGCCGCCTATTGCACGCACGAAATCAGTAGCCGCTGGCGGGTGGATGCGCCTGGGGACCATGGACCTGTATCGCCGGTTTTCCAGCCGGCGACCGTCCAGAGGACTTGCCCGACAACCGAGCCGGCAGAAACTACAGGGGTGCGGCCTTTTGGCGCCGTTCCTTGAGCTCTTTCGAGGTCGTCAGGATCATGCCGCGGTCGCGGATGAACTGGCGGACCTTGGGATCGGTTCGGGCGCGGAGGTCGGCGTGGCATGTGGCGTACTCGAGGAGGTACGTCCCCTTGGGGACCAACTCCCGGCAAAGCCCGCCTCCCGGTAGGCAAACCATCAGACGGAGCGAGGTCATGAGCCCACGAGTCGTCGCCTCAGGAGTCCAAATGCCACACCGGAAAAGGATCGCCAACGCCGCACCCGGTTGCTCCCCCTGTCCCTCTGCCCGTGCGCCCGCCGGCGCGGTCGGGACACCGAGCCTTACCGACCTTCGGGGTAACCGCCCGCTGCCCCCAAACGAAACGACTCGCACGAGCCAAGAAACCGCTTGAGCGCGATTTCAACCCCGGCCAGGGTTCCGCTATGAACAGCACTCGTGGAGCCCTGGTCCAACCCATCCCGAGGCGTAATTTCCTCAAAGCGGCGGCTAGCGCCCTGGCGGCAGGCGCGATGTCGCGCCCGCTCGCGGCGCGTGCGACCGTCCGGCTCGAGCCGCTGCCGCCGGGCATCAAGCTCTCCCTCCAGATCTCCGGAGCAGCCACGGACGAAGACCTGCAATTCACCCAGCAACTTGGCGTCGAGTACGTCAGCCTTCCGAGCGGGGGCGACTAGGCCACGATCGAGAACTTCGTGCGCCTTAAGGCGCGCGTCGAGGCCGCCGGCCTCCAGGTTTGGAACATCGGCAACAGCAATGTCCATAACATGCCCGAGGTGACCCTCAACCTCCCAGGACGCGACCAGAAGATCGCCGAGTACAAGCAGTACCTCCGCAACCTGGCCCAGGCCGGGATCCGGTACACGACCATGCGCACGCTACACGAGGTGGACTTCCGCGGCGTGGCGATCGCCGACCACGTGCCGGGCATGGTCGGCGGTCCGCGGGTGGGCTGGGCCTACAGCATCGGCTACATGAAGGCGCTGCGAGCCGCCGTCCGTGTGACCGGGAGTTGAGCCTCGGCGGGCCACGCCTCGTCACAAAGGGTCATGTGTTCGGCGCCGCTGATTTGGAGCCAGGTCGCATTCACGCCCATCATTGGAGTGCCACAGCAAACCGGGGCGGAGGTAACGCGAAGAAGTCCGAAAACCGGAGACAGCCCAAGACGGAACCGAGGACTGCCCTTCCGACGGAACCGTCGCTTCCCCGCGAAGGCGATCCCGGCACAGAGGTGGACCGCCTCGGGCAGCTTGACTCGTCGGAAGTAAGACACCATCTTACCGGCCATGACAACGACGGTCTCCAGCAAAGGCCAGATCGTGCTCCCGGTCGAAATCCGCCGGCAGGACGATATCCGACCGGGGGAGCATTTTGACGTCGAGCGGATCGATCAAGGGGAGTACCGCCTGAAGCGCCGGCCACGTCGGCGGAACCAGGGCCTCGTACGGCTCCTGCTCGACTGCCCAGTCAAGGGTTGGTTCCGCACAACCGCACGCACGGAGACGACCAATAACATCTCGGTGCCAAAACTCGGATGATCTACCTGGTGGATGCCAACATTCTGAGCGAGCTGGCCATGCCGGTGCTAGATGCCATGATCGCCGCCAGCGCCTTGGCGCATGATCTGACCGTCGCTACGCGCAACGTCTCCGATTTCGAAAAGGCGGGGGTGAGGGTGCTCGATCCCTTCGCCTGAGGTCGGCGTGACCATCGGCGAAGCTCACCGTGCCGGCCTTGCCCTCGATCCCGCAGGCGGTCGGTCGTCGGGCGCCTCGAGTGGCGCTGGGGGGGGCCGGTGCACGAAGCGTTTGAAGGGTTACCCCGAAAGTCGGCGCGGTCTCCGCACCGCCCCGGCGGCGGCCTGAGGACAGGCCGCCCTACCTTTGTCGTTCACCTTTGTCGCTCGCCTTTGTCGCCCACCTTTGTCGTTCAGCTTTGTCGCCCGCCTTTGTCGTTCAACTCGGCGGGCCCTTCTGGCTCGTTCAAAGGCGCACTCCGAAGTCTTCGTGAGGCTTCCTCTCAAGAAGCGTGACATCAGCCGGAGTTTGGTGAAAGCGTATGAACCGCCGATCCGGCCAATGGCTTTCCCGGAATTCCGTGAGGCCACTTTTTTCTAGCGCTCGACGCCCGGAGAAGCGTTCAATGCCGCGCAAATACCGTCAGCCCCAACCACAACCATGAAAGTCCCGCGACGCGAATTCTTGAAACACACGGCTAGCCTGGCCGCCATCTCGAGCCTGCCCGCCGGCGTTGGCACCAGCGCCGCAGGCGCCGCTGCCGCCGCAACCCAGGCCTATCCCTACCTCGGACGCACCGAAGACTACAGCGAGTTCGAGATCATCGAGCCGGGCTTGACCATCACGAAGGTCGAGTCGTGGACCCAAGGCCAATACGGCTTCATCCGCCTCACGACTCAGGACGGGCGCGAGGGCTGGGGCCAACTCTCGACCTTCGAGCCGGACATTACAGCCACGGTGTTGCATCGGCAGGTGGCACGGCACGTCCTCGGCAGCGACCCGGCGCGGATCGACGCGCTCGTGGACCGGGTCATCGACGCCAACATGAAGTATCCGTGGTCCTACGTCTGCCGCGCGCTGGCCGGCGTGGACACCGCCATCTGGGACCTTTACGGCAAGATCAAGGGCAAGCCGGTCTGCGCCTTGGTCGGCGGCAAGCCCGATCCCTTTCCGGTCTATGGCTCCAGCATGAGACGCGACATCGCGCCCGAGGACGAGGCCGCGCGCCTGGCCAAGCTGCGGGACGAGCGCGGCTTCCGAGCGTTCAAGGTGCGCCTGGGCGTGCCCACCGGCCACGACCGCGACGCCGCGCCGGGCCGCACGGAGAAGATCGTCCCCGCCGTCCGCAAGGCTGTGGGTGAGGGCATCCGCCTGCTGGCCGATGGCAACAGTTGTTACACGCCGCCCCGGGCCATCGAAGTCGGCCGGCGCATGGAGGACCACAACTATTTCTGGTTCGAGGAGCCGTGTCCGTATTGGGAACTCGAGTGGACCGCGGAAGTGGCGGCGGCGCTTGGGATGAACGTGGCCGGCGGCGAGCAGGACAACGACCTCGCGCAGTGGCGCCGCATGATTCGGATGAACGCGGTGGACATCCTGCAGCCTGACCTGTGCTACATCGGCGGCTTCACGCGCGCCTGGCGCGTGGCGAAGATGGGACAGAAGGCCGGCAAGCTCGTCGTGCCGCACTCCTCGCATCTCTCGCTCGTCACGCTCTTCTCGCTGCATTTCATGGCGGCCATTCCGAACGCGGGGCCGGTAGTGGAGTTCAGCATCGAGGAGGACGCCAACGCCGGCGAACGGCTCTACAGCCCGGCGCTCGTCGTCAGCGACGGCAAAGTCAACATCCCCGATGGCCCCGGCTGGGGAGTGAAGATCAACCCCGCGTGGATCGAAAAGGCGGAGTACAAGAAGAGCGAACGGGAAACCAAACGATGAGAGTGGGCGTAAATCGTACCGGCAGGCTGGACGCCTTCACCCCCCATGGGTCGCTCGATGCCGGCTTCGAGTAGGCGATTCAGACCGACGGCGCCATTTTGTGCGTTGGCACCGAGTCTTCCGGGAACGTCCTCGCCGGCGGGAGCTTCAGCGCGGCAATTCTCACCTGTGCGACGAACCCTTCCTCCCAACTGTCGCATGGTGAGCCGTGACCCAGGATGACGGTCTTCAATCGGGAGCTACCATCGGGATCACCTGGCGCTCGAAGCGCCGGTAAACCTGGAACTCCTGCCGGTCGAGCGTGAACACGCAGCAGTCGCGGTGCAGCTCGGACATGCGGACCAAGCAGGCATCCGCCAGTTGCATTTCCTGGTCATCGTATTTCTCCATCAGCCGGGCGACCGGGCCAGCATGGTCCTCGAGGTGAAACGGCGCGACGATCACCTTTCGTTCAAACAAGGCCAGGATTCTGTTGCCCGGGAGGCCGGCATGTTCCTGCAGCAGGTACGCGGCTTCGGACAGGACCGCCTCGCACGTGAGCATCGGCACGGGAGCCTGTCCCCATTGCTCCTTTGCCCACCGGTGGTCGGCGTCGCTGCGGTCGAAGAACGCGACCAGCGGTCCGGTGTCTAACAGCCAAGCGGTCATCGGCCGAATCCTTTCAGATGTTTCTTGTTCCGTGCCAGGTCGCGCAAACCGCTCTGCACACACCCGCACAAGTCCGCCGCCAGGTCGAGAGCCGACCGGCGCTGGCGCTGCTGGTGTTGCTGGAGGATCTGGCGCACGAGGGCGGATTTCGGCTGCCGGGCGCGTTTGGCCTCGGCTTCCAGCCAACCGAGCAACCCGTCGGGCAGTTTCATCGTCAAGGTTTTCATGCGGACATGGTGACACCATGTTGGCAGAATGGCAATACCTGGTGTCTGCCGCCGGCTTGCGATGCTTGAGGCCGGCAGGCACGGTTAGGCTTCGGCATCGTTCTTCCGCAGGGTCGCCCTCGATCCCTACGGTAGCTCTTTAACCTCCACCGCGACTGCCGTTCGCTGCGTCCCTTGGCCGAACGAGGCGGGCTGACCGACCGTCACGACTCAACCCTGTTCGACAACGCGGTAGAACCGCTGCGGGTTGGCGCGGGTGTCCACCCCCATCTGGCCGTCCGCCGCAAACACACCCGGGACGGTGGACCACCCCGCCGCGTTGAGGTCGTCCTTGAACTCGATGCGGTAGGACCTGCCCGGCACGCCGTTCCAGAGCAACCGCCCTTGGCCGGTGTTGAGGTTGCGCTCGAGGACGGCGAGGAGAGTCGGGTCGCCCAGGATCTCGACCTTGAACAGGTCCCCCGTTTGGTTGTAGTCGTCGAGTGCCAGGTTCGGTGCGTCGCTCACGAAGAAGAGACTACGCCCATCGGCGCTAAAGAAGGGATCTACCGACCACCCACTGCCGGCCAACCCGCTCGCCGCACGACTCAGGAGCAACGTTCGCCCCGTCAACATGTCCCGGAGGAACACGTCCTTCGCCCCGTTCGTGTCGGCGGCCACCAAGTTGTCGGCCAAGCTCGAGAAGGCGACGTAGCGGCCATCGGCGCTGAGCGTGGCGGTCTTCGAGGCGGCGTTGCCCTCGCCCGCGCCGTCGAGGGCCACACTCGCCAGTGCGACCGTGCCGTGGTCGAGGTCCCCGCGCCACACTTGGCTCGGACTGGTCGGTTCGGCCCCTCGCGAGATCCAAGACACGAAGCGGCCATTGGCGCTCAGGCTCAGACTCGAGGGCGCTTGCGAGCCCAATCCCCGGCTGAAAAGGAGCCGCTTCTTGGCCCAGTCCACGACCAGGACCGCGTTGGTGCCGATGGTGGTGAGGTGAAAGTAGGCTACGCGGTTGCCGTCTGCGCTCAGGAGCGGTTCCACCGCCTGCAGCGACGAGGTCCAGAGGGCGGGGTGAGGCGTGCGGTTGCCGGCCAGCCAGGCCGCCACGTCATGAACCTCGACGCGAGCGTAGGCGGCCGAAGGGGTGCTGCTGCTGAGGCTGACGGCCAGCTTCTGCCCCGTCCGGCTGAAGCTGGGCAGGCCCACGGGCGTTCCGGAGAACGAGGCGGCCAACGCCCCGCTGGGGACATCCGCCAGACGCGACACCCACTTGGTGCCCTCGAGAAACGTTAGGAAGGCCGCCGCCCCGTCGGGGCTGATCAGGCTGGCCGGTTGAGCCGCGGCCCCGATGGGCAGCGGCGTTCCCCTCAACATGGCGCGCTCGCCGGTCGAGACCGCATGCACGAACAGGTCCGCGACCGCGTTGAGATCCGCCGGCACAAGATTGGTTGCGGCGCTGAAGAGCAGGAGCTTGGCCCCGTCCGCGCTGAGGGACGGCGGCAAGGCATGGCTGTTGGCCAGGTGACCGTCCACGCCCGAGGTGATGAGTTGGCGCGTGCCGGTCAGGGTGTCGTGCCGGTAGACCTGCATCGGTTTCGAGTCGCCCGCCGGTCCGGGCGGAAATGCCGTCAGGGCGACGTAGCGGCCGTCCGCGCTGACACCGGCGGGTTGCACGCCGACCCAGCCGCGGCCGGTGGCGGACTGGGTGACCGCCGGGGCCAACCGCGCGTCGCTGGCCACGCCGCCCATGGTCTCGGCGTAGCGAATGACCGGTTGGCCCTGGGCATCGGCGCCGAGCGCGGCGATCCACTCGCCGTTTGGGCTCATGACGAACGGCCCGGGGGGAACCCCCTCGCTCAGCTCCGTGACGACATGCAACTCGCCCGAGTCTCGGTCCCACCTGTAAAGGCGCGGCCCCGGCGCGACGGCGGCCTGCGTCAAGTTGGTGGCGCGACTGGAGAAGAAGACGACTCGGCCGTCTGGAGTGAGGCGCGCGTCGCCAGCGTCCGCATTGGCGGGCGTGACCCCATCCGGAGCCGCGCTCACGAGGCGGGGGGTTCGTGTCGGCGCGTGGTAGAGGTAAACCTGCATTGGTCCGTTGGTAAGGACCGAAGCCGACGGGTCGTAAGCGGGCAGGGGCGCGAGGTAGAGCACGTGCTGGCCGTCGGTGTCGAGCGTAGCGGCATGGGCCGAGCTCGGGAAAGTCTGACGGGCTGTGTCGTTGGTGCGCAGGCTGAGGATCGTGGTTGTGTGCCGCCCAAGGTCGTGGAGGCAAAGCGCATGCCGGTAGACGGCCGAGACCTTCATCTCACTGTGGAACGCGACGAATCGGCCATCGGCACTGACGGCGGGGGCGGTGTGCGCCACCGGTTGCGAAGAAACAAGTTCTGGCGGCAGGGAGGCGGAACAGTCCACGGACTGGCGGGTGGCGTGGTTCCGCCACACGACAGCGCTCGAGGATGGCGTTCCTGCGACTGCATCGAGGGTCAGCACCGAGGCCTGGGCATCGGGTGTGACGGCCCAGCCGGTCAGACGCCAGGCCACCTGCGGATCGAGCGGCAGGCCCGTGGTGAGGCAATCCGTGCGATGCTCCACCAGGTCGCTCCGGTAGAGATTGTACCCCCCGAGCGAGGGATCGGGTGCAAGGTCTCGTGCCGGACTGCCAAAGACGACGTAGCGGCCGTCGGCAGACAGGATCGGATCCGAGGCCGGTCCAGCCGAGCTGCCGCCATCCGCAGCGAGGCTGGCGATGGTGGTCACACCCGTGGCGACATCATAGACGAACACATCCCAGGTGTGGTTGGTGTCCGGGCCAGCGAGGTCCGAGGCGCGGCTCAGAAACGCCACGCGGCTGCCATCGGCGGCTAAGCTGCCGCCGAGCGAGCTGCCGTTGCCGGACCAACCGTTTGTGCGCGCGCTGACCAACGTCGCCCTCGCCGTCGGGCGGCCGAATAAGAACACGTCTGCGGCGGCGTTGAGGTCGTTGGTGGTTAGCCGGTCGCTGGTCGAGGTCAGGACGAGCCCATCGCCGCTGTTGGCCAGCGCGTCCAGCAGCACGGTCTCCGGCGCCGGGACCGCCTCGGCCGCTGGGACGGCGATGCCGAGCAAGTGGGGCGTCGAGGTTTGTGCGAGCGTCGCGAGCGCGGTGCTCGCCAGCCAGAACAGCATCGAGAGCAAACAGGGCTTCATGGAGTCGAGGTTCCAGGGCGGGCCAGGACGAGCGGGTTTGCGGCCAGGCCGGCTAGCGGCGTTCCGAGGTCCGGGCCTTGAGCCAGGCATAGTCGGGGTCGCTGGCGGTGGTCAGGATCGGCCCGCTGTATGGGCCGACCTTGACTGGCAAGAGGGTGCGGGCGGACTGCCAATGCCGTAGCTCGACGTGGCCGTCGGCGAAGCTGAACCAGGCCGCGCCGTCGTGGAACGCCGCGGGCATATCCGTCCATGCCGCCTGCCCTAGGTTCACGAAAAAGCAAGGGTCGTTGATGCTGTCGGGGTGTTCTTCCACAAACACGAAGGCCTGGCTGGGGGGCAGCCGACGAAAGTCGTTCAGGCTCTCGTACACGGCGTAGCCGGGGCCGAAGAGGTCTTTCGAGTTGCCTGGCCCGAGGTTGCCGTTCATGGCGTAGGAGCGGACCCGCGCGGTCCATCCGCGGGCGCGCTGGGTGGGGCTCAGGTACTCGTCGGCCGGGCACTTGAACAGGCTCGGTATCGGTCCGACATAGGGCGCCAAGGCGGCATAGCGGGCCTCGACGAGGTACGCCGCGTTCGTGTTGTTGGAACTGACCGTCCAATCCAGCCAGCCGAGCGCCCAGTTGGCGTTGCCAGGTTGCACGGCGCCGCCATGCAGATTAGGCACGAGTCGGCCCCGGTGATCCGCGGCGTAGACGAGCCAGCCGGCGGCTAACCGGCGATGGTTGTCCAGGCAGACGACGGTGCGGGCCCCGCCAGGGACGGCCCAGACCGGCCGCAGGACCGTAACGAGCAAGGCGGCCGTGGTCAGGACGACGATGAGTTCGACGCGGGTGAAGCCTCGCACGGTCGCCACCTCCCGCCGGCGCCGCGAGCTTACGACGCGCGGCACCGTCCCTTGACCCCCATGTCGCGGCTCGCACGTCATAGGGTCGGGACTTTCCGTGAGCCAGGCCACACCGTCAAGGGCCCGTTTCGGAGACGGCCCCTGCGCGCTGCGGCCGCCGGTCGCCGCCTCCCTATCAGGATGGCCCTGTCGGATGGCGGCCAAGCCCTTGGACGGGGACCGTTCTGCTAGGGTTCGCCTCGAACCTTGAATCGCCGAACGCTGGCCTGGGCCAAAAAAACATTTGCCTAAGCACACGATCAATGCTAATGGACACCAGTGATGCTTGTTTCTATCTTTAGTCAAACTTAACTACAAGAATGAAAGTCTCGATGCTCAGCGCCGGAGCGAACCCGTGGTTTCGCACGGCGCGGTTGGCGGCGGGGGTTGTATTGGGCGCGTTGCTGTTGGCGCTCGAACCTCTGACCCTGACGGTTCGGTCCTCCTCGCCCCCCCCGAACATCCTGTTCATCATCATGGACGATGTCGGCAACGACCAGTTGAGAACGTTCAACCCCCTGGCGCCACCCGGCCTGACGCCGGTCCTGGACACGCTGGCTCAGCAAGGCGTTTCCTTCGACCGTTGCTGGATGATGCCGGAATGTTCGCCCGCCCGTGCCTGCTACTTTACCGGCCGATTCCCGTTTCGCACCGGAGTGAAGTCAGCCCTGCTGAGTTACAATCTTCCTTCCTCCCAAGTGTCGCCCTACGAAATGACCGCGCCGCGGTTGCTCGCGCACGCAGGTTACACGAGTGCGCTGATCGGCAAATACCATCTGGGCGGTCCGGGGAACAACCCTGCGGGCATACGCGCACCCTCCGCACTGGGATGGGACCATTATAACGGCTGTCTAGTGGGCGGCCCCCCATTTATCGACGTCACCCTCGGAGGCCAGACCACAAACAAGGCACTCTATCCTTGCGGCTTCCCTGTCGGACCGGAGCGGGGTGTCTGTTGGTTTCAGGGCCCCTCAGCCAACCTCTATTGCGACGACAACAACGGCGCCGGCTACACCGGACAAGAATGCGTCCAACTGGGGGGCATCCCTGCGCTGAGGGCGGACGGCGGATTTGCCGCTACCTGTCTGGAAGCCACGATCCCGCCCGATTTCAGTGTTTACAGCGGGTATTACGTCTGGCCCAGGACCCTCAATAGCGGGACGAACGTGGCCCAAACGGTGGATCGCAGGTACATGGTCACCGCGCAAACCGACGATGCCGTTGCCTGGATCAAGCAGCAAGCCTCGAACAACGCGCCTTGGATGTGCACCGTGAGCTACAGTTCCATCCACACGCCCTATCAGCAGCCGCCCACAAGCCTGTATCCTCCGGGTTTTTCCTGGCCGGCCGGGGTTGCGGAAGGGAACCAGACCGAGGCGCAAATCAAGGTGGTCAGCAACCTGATGCTGTATGCCCTCGATCGGGAGATCGGTCGGTTGCTGGTTGGCGTCGGTCTGGCCACTCGATTGCCCTCCGGCCAATTGCACTACACGCCGGAGGCCACCGATACCATGGTCATCGTGGTCGGCGACAACGGCACTTACTTCCAAAGCGTCAATCCGCCCTATAATCCGTTCCGGGCCAAAGGCTCGGCCTACCAGACCGGCATCTTGGGCCCCTTGCTGGTGGCCGGCCCGCTGGTCCAGCAACCCGGACGCACGGTCAGTTCGATGGTGAACGCGGTGGACCTTTTCGAGCTCTTTGGCGAAATCGCCGGATTGAACGTGCGCCAGGTGGTACCTTCTTCTCACATTCTGGATTGTGCGCCCACGCTCGCCTACCTGACCAATCCATCTGCCGCGCCCAGCCGGCGGTACAATTACACCGAGCTCGGGAGCGTCATCCCTCCTAACGTTCATATCTGGCCCTCCGTGTTCACCATTGCAGGTCAGAAGCTTGGCAACGACCAGCTTTTCGACACCGAGGCTCTGGCCCATGAAGCGGGGGCGGAGTGGTTCGGCCCGGGCGCCGCCGTTGTTTATGCGGACTGCTGCGAGGTTCGCGCCCAGGTTTATACGAATCTGGTCATTCAGCCATCCGCGGTTTGGGCGGTCGGCAACCACCGCTACAAACTCGTCAAGTCCCAATACGCACCCTGCGATGCGGGCAAGCATCCTTACGAGTTCTATGACCTGGCCCCGACCGCGAGCAACCCACTCGGCCTGGACAACGCCAACAAGAACCTTCTGGCCGGCGGCGAGCTCACGTCCGACCAGCAATCCAATCTGGACGAGCTCAAAGCACTGCTTCATGCGCTGCTGGACTCCGAACCCACCTGCCCCGGCGATGGCAACCTCGACAAGATGGTGAACGTAGAGGACATCGATGGCCTGGTGGGCGACTGGGGGAAACCGAGTGTCTTCGATTATAATAACGATGGCGTGACAGACCAACACGACCTCCAGGCTCTGTTGGATCACTACGGAGACCAGTGTCTCACCGCCTGGCAAGGTCCTGTCCCATTGAGCATCCGTTCGGCAGGTAGCCTACTGATGATCCAATGGCCCAACCCGCCGGTGGCCAGCCAACTTGAATCCGCTCCGCAGTTGCCCGGCCCGGATCTTTGGAGCCCTGTAGCCGACAGCCCCTTTGCCATCGGCGCTACCCGTGCTGTCTTCTTGTCCCCCTCCAGCCAAACGGCGTTCTTCCGACTCCGACAGTGACGGCACTGCAGATGGCGGCCATTCGAGTCGATCGAGGCTACCTGGCATGGGCATCCGGCCCGGGCGGGGTGTGGCCACCACCAGCCTGAAAGGCAACCCGAGGCCGGCGCTCAAGATTTGAGCAAGAATCTAATCGGTGAGACAAGGTCCTCAAGGAATGCCGGTATCGGAGCTGGCAAGCTGTCCGGCGGATGTCGGGGTCGACCACCGCGGCGGCGCACTACTCGAGGCGTGAGTTCATTCGCGCCACGGGTGCCCGGGTCGTTGGTCTAGGCGCCGCGCTGACCTCTGCCCGTCTCCAGGCCACCCCCTCGTCCACCGACCTCGGCAACAGGACGCCGGGGGCGGGACGCGTCGGCCCAACCGACACCGAGGTTGTGTTCATGCCCGCCTGGAAACTCGCACGGGCAATCCGGGACGGGGAACTGAGTTCCGAAGAGGTCGTGCGCCAACACATCGAGCGGATCCTCGAAGTCAATTCCCACCTCCACGCCGTGGTCCATTTCCACGAGGAGGATCGGGAACGCGCACTCCGGCAGGCTCGCGAGGCCGACGCCGCCCGACTTCGCGGCGATCCCGTCGGGCCGCTCCATGGACTGCCGATCACCCTCAAGGATTCCCTCGACACCGCGGGCTTGGTCACGACGGCAGGAACCACCGGCCGCGCCGATTATATCCCTCAGGAGGATGCGAGCGTGGTGAAGAAGCTGCGCAACGCCGGTGCCATCATCGTCGGCAAAACCAACACCCCCGAGCTCACCCTCGACTACAAGACCGATAACCTCATCTACGGACGAACGGCCAACCCCTACGATCTGGACCGCACCCCGGGAGGCAGCAGCGGCGGTTCAGCCTCGATCGTGGCCGCCGGAGGATCTCCTCTGGACGTGGGCAGCGACACCGCGGGCAGCATCCGACTGCCTTGTCACTTCTGCGGCATCGCAGGCCTCAAACCTTCCCGAGGCCGCGTCTCCAGAATCGGGCATATCCTCCCACCCGGTGGACTCGTGGGCGAATGGACCCAGATCGGCCCCATGGCCAGATGCGTGCGCGATCTCGCCCTGGCCCTGCCTCTGATCTCCGGCCCCGACAACCTCGACTCCACACTCGCTCCGGTCCCGTTTGGAGCCTGGGAGGCCGTCCGTTTCGATTCGATCCGTGGACGGTTTTTCACCCGGTTCGGGAGCCACAGGGCCGAATCCGAGATTGCTCAGGCCGTCCAGGATGCTGCCGAAGCGTTAGCGGACGCAGGCGCGGAATTAGAGCAAGGAGCGTCCGGCCCGCTGATGGACCTGATGGGGGTCGCCGACCTGCTGCACTACGGCGATGGCGGACAATACTACGCGCAGTTACTCAAGACTGCGGGCACAGAAGAGATCTCGCCGAATCTGCGAGCCATCCTGGAATCCGCCCGCACCAAGATGATTTCAGGCGCCGCCTACAGCAGCCTCCTCCAGAGACTCGATCGTCTCAAGAGAGACATGCTCGCCTCCACGGAAGGCTTGGACGTCCTGCTGTGCCCGGTCTGTTCTTCGACCGCCCCCGAGCACCGCACTCGGAAACGGCTCGATTACGCGTTCCTCCCCGCGTTCAACGTCCTTGGCTGGCCCGTTGCCACCGTTCGAGTCGCCACCGGTTCGAACGGCATGCCTATCGGCATTCAAATTGTGGGCAAACCTTGGCAGGAACACCTGGTGCTCGCCGTGGCCGGACTGTTCGAGCAGCAGTTCGGCGGCTGGCGCCATGACTTTGACGCCAGGCTGACCGCCGTTCAGGGAGCGGGGGAACCCACTCGGCTGCCCTGGGCTCGTGGGACCGTATTCGGATCGTAAGGCCGGCTGTCCCCCGTGTGGACCCGATTTCCGGCTGGATCCACGATGGTGGCGGTCACGAAGACCAGAAGCTGCTTCCTAACCTTCTGGGTGGATTCGCTGTGGATCATGCGCCCGCTGAGTGGGAGATCGCCCAACACCGGGACAGTGTCCTTGGCCGTGGGCGCCACTTCGATGGGGAGGCCGCCCAGCACCAGCGTCTGCCCGTCCCAGAGCTGGGCTTGGGTGACCATCTGTCGCACGCGAAACCGCGGCAGGGGCAACGCCACCGTCTTCTCGCTCCCATCCGCCCAGACGCGCACTCTGCCGCCCTCCCCCGGATCGTCGTACCCCAGGAACTCCGTTAAGGTCGGGATCACCGTCAACGTGATCGTGTACCCGTCCGCGCCGACGTTTGGAATGACGTCGAGCATGGGGCCGACCGGGATCGCAGAGGTAAGATACGGAATCGCATTCCTGCCCGCGGGCACTCCGGATTGGACCAGCGCCGCCGGATTGACAGCCGTCATCACGGTGCGCATGTCCGTGATCTGGACCTGCGCCTGCCGCCCGCTCAAGGTCGTTACCCGCGGCGCGACCAGCATCTCCACCCCGGCCTGCTGTTCGAGCGCCTTCAAGGCGACGGGATACTGGCGGTCGGTCAAGATGCCGGTCAGCCTTGCCCCCAACGCCGTCTCGATCCGGATATTGGCAGCGTTGGTGGCCGATCGACCGGGCCAATCGAGTTGGTCCCCCCGAAGTTCCTGCGTGGGAGACGCGTTGACGCCCGCCGCTTCCAGAGCGCGGGTCACGCTGTGGAACTGCGGATCCGTGAGCATGCCGGCGATCGTCGCAACCTGCCCGGTGGTTGGCAGGTTGGCCGCAACGGCAGGAACACCCGCTCCGGGGAACACTCCAGCCGGCGATGCGATTCCGGTGGCTGGCAGGTCGACAAGGGCTGCTCCTCCCCCCAGCAGGTTCCCGAGGAACCCGTCGAAGCCAAGGGCTTTCGAGGCCTCTTGCGTGATCTCGACGAACTTCACCTCGAGCGTCACTTGCGGCGGGGTCGAGTTGAGCATCTGCAGTACGGTCTCGATGGTCGAGAGGTCCTGGGCCGTCGCCCGCACGAGCAGCACCCCGGTGCGATCGTTGTAGAGCATCGCCCCGCCCGCCGAGGCACGCCCTGCGTCAGCGCCCGCCGCCGTCTCTCCCAGCCCAGCCGCCGGGCGGTCGCCGAAATGCACCCCCATCGAGTCGAAGATCCGCCGCAGTGCCTCGGGCGGCGCGAGGCCCCTGGACTCCTTGCCCACCAGCGCCTCCAGGCTCTGCGAGGCCGTGTTCGGATCTAACCGGAAGGTGCGTGTCAGCAGGGGGATCGACGGGAGCGTGCCGGACATACTCTGCCCGTCGGTCGGCGTCGTGGCAGGGTTCTGGCGGTCCTCGCCTGCGGCTGTTAATGCCCCTTGAGCCAGCGCCAGCAGCGTCGGTCGGCCCGCGCTGTCCTTGGGGAGTGCCCATGCGGACGAGACCAATCCCAACGTGGCGGCGCTCAAGGCCGCCAACGACGCCCCGACGAGCACCCGCCGACCGGATGACGGCGCCAACCCGCACCTGCGAAGCTCGAGGAGACGTTCGACCCGCCGGCCCAGGTCCGACCGGAAGAGGGCCATGCCCAGAACCCCAAAGGCACCCGCGCGAGGCAGGCGCGCGGCCAGGCTCACCAGACAATCCGCCAGCACGGCCGGGCCGTCCTCGACCACCACGCTGGCTTCGTCGGCGGCCGCTTCGCAGGCAACGCGCAAGCGTCGCTGCGCCCACCACAACGGCGGCAGCCACCACAGAGCAGCACAAACGCCATCCGCAAGCGCCAACCAGACCGGATCGCGAGCCGACAGATGCGCCAGTTCGTGCGCCAGCATCGCTTCGCGCTCCCGCTGGCCGTGCCTGGTCCCAAAGCCGGGCGCGAGTCCGATGGTGGGACGGAGCACGCCGAACGCGACTGGACCCACCAGTGTCGGGATTTCCACCACCCGGACCTGACCGGACATGCCCAGCCGGCGAGCTACCTGTCGGACTTCGTTCTCGATCGAGGCCGGCGCGGGTCTCCCGCCGCGCCGCCACCACCAACCGAACGTCACCCGCAAGACCAACTTGCGTCCAGCCACAATCCCCGCGCCCGCCAGCCAGAGCCAGGCCGGCCACAACAATGGTCTGCTGCCGGAGCGGATCGCCCGGGCCGAGGGCTCTGCCAAGTCGGTTGCGCGAGCGCTGGACAACGTCGTTTCATGCGCGGCTGTATCCGGCGACGCTGGCAGGTTGGTTTGGACGCGAAACGCGCGCTCGGTCTTTGGCTGGGACTCGAGCCACGCGGCGACCTGGCCGTCCAGGCCCACCACGGTTCCAGCCAACAGCAGGCCTAAGGCGCCGAACCCCGCCAACCACGCGGCGCGCTGGACCCGCCCCGAACGCAGCCGCGGCGCAAGCAGCGCAACCCCGGCAACGATGAACAACCCTTGGAGCGCCAGCACCCCCAGGGCGCGCAACCAGAAGGCGGTGTCAGGGAGCGTACTCATGGTTGGCGCCTCCGTTCGGCGATAAGCTGTTCGATGCGGGCGAGTTCGTCGGAGCTGACTTCGCGCGTGGTGAGCAGGTGGCTCACCATGTTCGCCAAGCGGCCCTCGAACAGACGGTCGAGGACGTGTTCCGCCATCCCTCGACCGACCTGCTCCTCGGCAACCGCGGCAGCGTAGATGAAGGTGCGTCCGTCGGCGCGGTGAGTCACCAGGCCGCGTGGCTCCATTTTGCGGAGCATGGTGGCGATGGTGGTATAGGCGAAGCGCGCCTCGCGTCCGAGGTCGGCGTGGACCTCGGCGACGGTGGCTTCGCCGCGGGCCCAGAGGACCTTCATGATCTGGAGCTGCAGATCGCCGAGGCGATGGATGGCGGGTGGAGGCATACAGTTTAGATGTTCGACGCACGGGATAGTACTACTGCGGTAGTATTTCGTCAAGCACGATTCTGACATAAGTCCCCCAACCCAGTTCTGGGATGCCAGGTCGTATGGAGGTGACCTCTCCAATTCGCGGCAAACTGCGCGGGATTCTCGCTGCGAGCAGGCCCGTGGGCCATCCTTTGGTAGGGCGAGGCTCCGGCCGAGCCGGCTTGTTCCACTGCGGCCCCTAGCTCGGCGGGGGCCTCTCTCTGCGGAAGGTGGCACTTATGGGAATGCCGTGCATGATAGATTGCGCTCAAATCGCAGGGGTGGTTGAATCGGGCCATGCAACGCGCCAACCGTAACCGGCGGAGTTTTCTCCGTGACTTGACCCTCGCCACGGCTGCTGCGGGCCTTCTCCCGCACCGGCGGGCGGCAGCGGCGGAGGCGTCGGTGGAGGCCCCGGCGGCGCTGCACCTGGCGTCGAACCAGTATTCGTGGGCGGTGTTTTACCAGCGCGATGGGCGCGACTTCGGCGCTTCTTTCGATGCCGGTCTCGAGGAGGTGTCGGCCAGCGGCTTGAACGGGTTCGAGCCGGGCGTGGGCGGCGCGGCTCAGATCCGGACGTTGGTGCCCTTGTTGAAGAAGCACGCGCTCGAGATGCGGTCCATCTATGTGAACAGCACGTTGCACACCGCCGAGACCGCCGAACGGAGCATCGCCGACATCGTGGCCATCGCGCGCGACGTCGAGGCGGCCGGCACACGCATCGTCGTCACCAATCCCAACCCGCTGCGCTGGGGCGGAGGCGAGGACAAGACCGACGCCCAACTTCGGACGCAGGCCGGGGCGCTGAATCGGTTGGGCAAAGAACTGGCGGCCATGGGTCTCACGCTGGCCTACCACAACCACGACATCGAACTGCGGCAGGCCGCGCGCGAGTTCCATCACATGATGGTCGGCACCGAACCTGCCTATGTGGGCCTCTGCTTGGACGCCCACTGGATCTACCGCGGGGCCGGCAATTCGCAGGTCGCCCTGTTCGACGTCGTCAGACTCTACGGCTCGCGCATCAAGGAGCTGCACCTGCGCCAGTCCGAAAAGGGCGTCTGGTCGGAGGTCTTCGGCCCGGGCGACATCGACTACGAGGCACTAGCGAGCGAGATCCTGGCGCACGACGTGTGCCCGCACCTCGTGCTCGAAGTCGCCGTCGAGACCGGCACCCCCAAGACCCTCAGCCCGGTCGAGGCTCACCGGCGCAGTGTCGCTTACGCCCGGAAGATCTTCGCCGGCTTCGCTGGCTAACCGGGCTCGAGCCGGATGCGAACCTCCAGCCGCTTTGGCCTGGTCCTCTGGGCGGTCACCCTGGGGTCCAACCCGGGCCGCGCCGAGTCGACCTCCGCGGTTGCCCAACCGGTCGGCGCGAACGCCGCCGCGCTGACCCAGGCCGCCCCCGCGGCCGCAAACCTGCCCGCCTATGGTCCCGTGCCCCTGAGCCGTTGGGCGGGCAGCATCCCGGCGCGTTTCGACACGTGGGAGGTGGTCGTGGCGCCGGACCGCGACGAGGCGGAATGGTGGGCCGGGGCGCCTTCGGTGGTCCTCGAGGAGACGGGCACGTTTTGGCTGGCCGCGCGCATGCGCTCGCCCGAACGGCCCAAGGGCCAGCGCGGCTACGAACTGCGCCTGTTCCGCAGCGACGACGGCGTGCGCTTCACGAAGGTGCACAGCCTCCGGCGCGAGCAGGTGCCCCTCCCAGGCTTCGAGCGCCCCGCCCTCCTCCACGATCCGGTCACCGGCCGCTTCAAGCTCTATGCCTGTGGCCCACTGAAGGAGGACTGGTGCATCTTCAAGTTCGCCGATGCCGACCGGCCCGACCAATTCGATCCCCGGACCGCTCGCCCGGTCATCGAAGGCCGGCCGCTCGATCGCGAAGGCGTGCCCTTCCCCACCGGCTATAAGGACCCGGTCATCCTGCACGCCGAGGGCGTGTACCATTGCTTTGTGATTGGCGTGTTCCGACTCGAGCGGCTCTACCACTTCACCAGCCGCGACGGCGAGGTCTGGGAACCGGTCGGCGACCGCGCCCGCTCGCTGCTGGACCTGGCCGGCTGGCACAGCTTCTTCGTGCGCCCGGCGAGCGTCGTGCCCTTGGGCGTGGGTTACTTGTTCGTGTACGAAGGGTCCGACCTTTCCTGGCCCGACCCCGTCTACAACATCGCCACTGGCCTAGGCTTCACCTTCGACCTCCACCACATTACGGACCTGACGCCCGACGCACCCCTGCTGGTCAGTCCAACACCCGGGCGCCTCCACGTCTGGCGCTACTCTCACTGGCTCTGGGTGAACGACCAGCTCTGGGTGTACGCAGAAGTCGAGAAACCCAACGGCGCGCACGAAATCCGCCTGTTCCGATTGCCCCGCTCTCGGTCTTGACGCCTCGGGCGCCTGGCCCCATAACCTGCACCTTCGAGCCGGTTGCCAGCGGTGGCCGAAGGCGTGTGGGGCAGGGGCAAGGGAGCCGGAGGTCAAGTCGGCGCGGGGTAAGGGCGGGAATGGGAATGGGCAGGCGCTGCGCCCCCTGCGGGGCAGATGGAACATGCCTAATCGAATTCATTAGCTTGATAAAAATGTTTCGTGAATGTGGAACTGAGCTTGCGAGGGTTGCGGGCGTGCGTTAAATATCCGCCCCGTTCGCCTCGCAAGCGGGCCTAATCGGTCGGATTCACTTTTCGCAAGTTCATAGGGCGGCTGGGCCGGAGCGCAGATGCGATGTCAGACGTATTTCCTAAGTGGACAAATCAGTTGCCGCTGAAACTCGTGGCGGGCGTGCTGTTGCTCGGCGGGTCGGCGGTGGCGGGGATTTGGTACTACTTCACGCCGGCCTACACGCGGGTCGGGTACCAACCGATCCAGCCGGTCAGCTTCTCGCACAACATCCACGTCGAGCAGTTGGGTTTGGATTGTCGCTACTGCCACGATGGCGTCGAGAAGTCCTGGTACTCGAACATCCCGGCCAGCAGCGTTTGCATGAACTGCCACAACCAGGTGCTGAAGGACGATCCGAAGCTGGCGCTAGTGCGGGAGAGCGCGGCCTCGGGCCGGCCGATCCCTTGGGTTCAGGTGCACAAGGTGCCGGACTATGTGTACTTCAATCACGCCGTGCACGTGAACCGCGGGGTGAGCTGCGTGCATTGCCACGGCCAGCTCAACCAGATGGACGAGGTCTACCACGCCAAGCCTTTGGGGATGACCTTTTGCCTCGAGTGTCATCGCCACCCGGAGGCCTACTTGCGGGCGCCCGCGGAGGTCTACAACCTCGAGTGGCAGCCGGAGAATCAGACCCAGCAGCTCGCCGACGGCGCCCGGTACGTGAAGGAGTGGAATGTGAAGCGGCTCGAGCATTGCTCCGCCTGTCACCGATGAGCAAGACTGTCCCACCTCCTTGTCCGGAGCCGGCGACCGGCCCGCTGTACTGGCGCAGCCTCGAGCACTTGGCCGAAACCCCTGAGTTCCGCGCCTGGGCCGAGCGCGAGTTCCCCGCCGGAGCCAGCGAGTTGCGCGACCCTCACAGTCGCCGCGACTTCATGAAGCTGATGTCCGCCTCGTTTTTGTTGGCGGGGGCGGGCCTGACAGGTTGCCGGCGGCCGGTCGAGACGATTCAGCCTTTTGCCAAGCAGCCCGAAGGGTACACCCACGGGCTACCCCAGCACTACGCCACCGCCATGCCGCGGCGCGGCGGGGCGGTCCCGTTGGTGGTCACGACGCACGAAGGCCGGCCGATCAAGATCGAAGGGAACGCCGAGCACCCGTTAAACGCCGCTCTCGCCCGTGACCCCGCGGACCGGCACGGCGGCACCGATCTGCCGGCGCAAGCTTCGCTGCTCAACCTCTACGACCCGGACCGCGCGCGGCGCTACACGTTTAAAGGGCTGAATTCGACTCGCGAGCAAGCGCTCGACGCGCTAGCGGAGGCGGCGCGCAAGTTCGCCGATCGTCAAGGCAAGGGGCTTTGCTTTTTACTCGAGCGGAGCGGTTCGCCGTCGCGCGCGCGGCTGCAGCAGCTCCTGACCGAGAAGCTGCCCCAGGCGCGCTGGTTCACTTACGAGCCGGTGGATTTCGACCCGCCGCGCCGCGGCGCCAGCCTGGCCTTCGGCCGGGCGGTGCGGCCGCTGTACCACCTCGAGCGGGCCCGGCGTGTGTTGGCCTTAGACTGCGACTTTCTGGGCGTGGAAGAGGAGGCTTATCGGCTCATCCGCGGTTTTGCGCGGGGTCGGGCGCCGAAGACGCCGGGCGACGAGCTCAACCGGTTATACGTGGCGGAGAGCTTGCTGACGGTTACGGGCTCCAATGCCGATCACCGCTTGCGACTGGCTGCCAGTCAGGTTTTCCCCTTGGCGGCCTGGCTGGGGGCGGAAGTGCTCGAGGCGGGCGGCGCTCCGGCACCGGGAACGCCTGCCGCCGCCGCGGTGGCCGCGTTACGCGAGGCGGCCTCCGGGTTAACCCCCGAGGTGCGGCGGTGGGGATCGGTCTGCGCGCAGGATCTGTGGGCCAGCCGCGGCCAGGTGGCGGTCTTGGCGGGGCATCGCCAGCCGCTGGCGGTCCACTGGCTGGCGCAGGTCTTGAATTTCCAGCTCGGCCGCGCCGGCGGCGCAGTCGGGTTTATCGAGGCGAGCGAACCGGCGAGCGGCACGATGGCGGCCCTGGTGCAGGCGCTGCATGGGAGCGAGGTCGACACGTTGGTGGTTTTGGGCGGGAATCCTGTGTACAACGCGCCGGCCGATCTCGAGTGGGCCAAGGCGCAGCGGCAGGCGACCACGATCTTCCGGTTGGGCGCTTACGAGGATGAGACGGCGCCGCACTGCGATTGGCATTTGCCCATGGCGCATTACCTCGAGTCGTGGGGCGACGCGCGAACGGCGGACGGGAGCTTGGTCCCGGTTCAGCCGCTGATCGAGCCGCTCTTTGGTGGGTTGACTGAACTCGAGGTCTTGGCGCGGGTGGGCGGCCTCGAGGCGGTCAAGCCGCACGACATCGTGCGCGGGACCTTCCAGGGGTTAGCGCCGGAGGGTGTGTTCGAGGAGAACTGGAAGAAGTATCTGCACGCCGGATATCTGCCGGGCAGCGCGGCCAAGGCGGTCGAGGTCGAGCTGCAGTGGGGGACGGCCAGCCAGGCGCTGGCGGGAATGGGGGCGAAGCCCCCGCCGTCCGCGACGGCGCTCGAGGTGGTCTTCGCGCCCGACAACCGCGTCGATGACGGGCGGTACACGAACAACGGTTGGCTGCAGGAGTTGCCCGATCCCATCACCAAGATCGTCTGGGACAACGTGGTTTATCTCAGCGAGAAGACCGCGCGCGAGTTGGGTGTGGCGGTGGTGGATGAGAACCGGATGAACCTGCGCGTGCCGGTCGTGCGGCTCGAATCGGCTGGCCGGACCATCGAAGGACCCGCTTGGATTCAGCCTGGCTTGGCCGATTACGTGGTGGGCGTGACTCTCGGTTACGGGCGGCCGGCCGCGGCGGTGGGACGGGTGGGGGGCGGGACCGGCTACAATGCGTATCCGCTCCGGACCACCCAGGCGCTGGGTTTCGCCAGCGGCGCTACGCTCCAGCTCACGGGCAAGCGGTATCCCTTGTCGTGTACGCAGAATCACTGGGTGATGCAGGGCCGGCCGATCGTGCGGGAAGCGAACCTCGAGACCTACCGCCAGAACCCGCAGTTCGCCCAAGCGATGAATCTGCCCGAGCCTCCCTACGGCTTGGACGAACAGCATCGGCCCAAGCCGATCTATCCCAACCCGCTGGACCAACTTAAGCCGGACGCCACGCATTGGTGGGGCATGACGGTGGACTTGGGCGCGTGCGTCGGTTGTTCGGCCTGTGTGATCGCCTGCCAGAGCGAGAATAACATCCCGATCGTCGGCAAAGACCAGGTGCGCCGCAACCGGGAGATGCACTGGTTGCGGATCGATCGCTATTTCGCCGGGCCAACGGCCGATCCGCAGGTGGTGAACCAGCCGGTGATGTGTCAGCATTGCGAAGCGGCGCCGTGCGAGAGCGTGTGCCCGGTCAATGCAACCGTTCACGATGACGAGGGCCTCAATTTGATGGCCTACAACCGTTGTGTGGGCACGCGCTATTGCTCGAACAACTGCCCCTTCAAAGTCCGCCGCTTCAACTTCTTCGATTACCACCGCCGCCCCTTGGACAAGCTCTACCAGAGCCCGTTGACCACCTTCACCGACGGCGAGTGGGAAGTGAAACGGTGGTTGAAGAATCGCGACCGCGGCAGTCGCCCCCAGGAGGAGTGGGACTTGCTGCGGTTGGCGAAGAACCCGCAGGTGACGGTGCGCATGCGCGGGGTGATGGAGAAGTGCACCTTTTGTCTCCAACGCATCGAAGCGGCCAAGATCGCCCAGAAAATCCAGGCGGGCGCCTCAGCCGATGTCGAGGTGCGCGACGGCGCGATCCAGACCGCATGCGAACAGGCGTGCCCGGCCGAGGCGATCGTCTTTGGCAACCTCAAAGATCCCAATAGCCGCGTCGCCAAAGCCGCACGCCAGGACCGCGGTTACTCGCTGCTCGAGTTTCTCGCCGTCAAACCGCGGGTGACCTATCTCGCCCGCGTCCGCAACCCGAACCCGGCCATGCCCGATTACCACCAGCAGCCCCTGACCACGGCCGAGTATCTCGAACACGGCGGCACCCTGATCCCGCACGGGACGGGCGCAGCTCCCGGCGCCGGGTCGGCGGCGACGAATGGAGGCCACTGATGGCCGGGGCCGTGCCGCCGGGCGCCGAGGTGCGCGTGATCGGGCCACCGCAGGAGTTGGAGCGCGTGCCGTTGGTGGCGAACCAGCGGAGCTTGGCGTGGGTTTCGGATCGAGTCGCGGGGATTGTCGAGGGGCGGGCGCCGCTGTGGTGGTGGGTGGCGTTTGTGCCGAGCGTGGTGGCGTTGTTGCTGCTCGGGGCAATGCTGGTCTATCAGATCTCGACGGGGGTGGGCGTCTGGGGCAACAACCACCCGGTCATGTGGGGTTGGGACATCATCAACTTCGTCTGGTGGATCGGTATCGGCCACGCGGGCACGCTCATCTCTGCCATTCTCTTCCTGCTGCGCCAACGCTGGCGCACGGCTGTCAACCGCGCCGCCGAGGCCATGACCATCTTTGCCGTCATGTGCGCCGGCATTTATCCTGCGCTGCACGTGGGGCGCATCTGGTTCGACTGGTGGCTGTTCCCTGTCCATAACTCCCAAAGCCTTTGGCCCCAGTTCCGCTCCCCGCTCATGTGGGACGTGTTCGCTGTCTCGACCTACTTCACCGTCTCGGTCCTCTTTTGGTACATGGGCCTGATCCCGGACCTGGCGGTCTTCCGCGACCGGGCTAAGACGAAGCTTCGGAAGTTCTTCTACGGCCTGTTCGCGCTGGGCTGGACCGGCTCCAATCGGCACTGGAGCAACTACGAGAAGGCCTACTTGATTCTGGCCGGGCTCTCGACGCCCCTGGTCCTCTCGGTCCACTCGATTGTGTCGTTGGATTTCGCGGTTTCCCAATTGCCGGGCTGGCACACCACCATCTTCCCGCCCTATTTCGTCGCCGGCGCCATCTTCTCCGGGTTCGGCATGGTTTTGACCTTGCTGATCCCGTTGCGGAAGTGGTGTCACCTCGAGGACATCATCACCCAGCGCCACATCGACGTGATGTGCAAAGTGACCTTGGCCACGGGATCCATCGTCGGTTATGCGTACGGGATGGAGTTCTTCATCGCTTGGTACAGCGGCAGTCCCTACGAGCGCTTCGCCTTCATCAACCGCGCCATGGGCCCGTACGCTTGGGGGTACTGGACGATGATCTTCTGCAACGTGGTGGCGCCGCAGCTCTTCTGGTCCAGGCGGATCCGGAGCAACCTCCTGGTGGTCTGGATCCTCTCGATCGTCGTCAACGTCGGCATGTGGTTCGAGCGCTTTGTCATCATTGTCATCTCCCTCCACCGCGATTTCCTCGCCGCCAACTGGGGACATTACCTGCCGACCTGGGTCGACGTGTGTACCTACCTCGGTACCTTCGGCCTGTTCTTCACCTGTTTTCTCCTGTTCATGCGCTTCCTGCCCATGATCGCCATTGCCGAGGTCAAAGGCGTCACCCCGCAGGCCGATCCGCACCACCCGCTCGGCGGCGCCAAATCTGGAGGGCACCCGGCATGAGCGCGCTCGGGAACCGACGGAGGATCGAGCGGGCGTTGCCTTCCGCGGGGTGGGGCAGCTTCGGCGGAGGTGGCTTATGAGTGAGGGCGCCAAGCCATACGGGTTGCTCGCCGAGTTCGACACGCCCGCCGCCCTCATGCACGCGGCGGAGAAAGTGCGCGACGCCGGGTACCGACAGTGGGACGTCTTCACGCCCTACCCCGTGCACGGCATGGACAAGGCGATGGGCCTGAAAAACTCGCGCGTGGGTTGGTTCTCGTTCCTGGGCGGGTCGACCGGGTTTGCCGTTGGCAATCTGATGATCTGGTTCATGAACCGGTTCGATTACCCCATCCCCGTCGGTGGCAAGCCCTTGTTCAGCCCGTTTTCCGCTTTCCCGGTCGCCTACGAACTCACGATCCTGCTCGGGGCCTTCGGCGCCTTGTTGGGGATGCTGATCCTGAACCGGTTGCCGCGGTTGCATCATCCGCTCCTTAAACACGGGCGTTTCAAGCTCGCCACACATGACAAGTTCTTCTTGGTGATCGAGACCGCCGACGCCAAGTATCAGCCCGAGCAGACCCGCCAGTTGCTCGAGGCCGCCGGCAGCGCGCGGTTGGAATGGGTGGAGGACTGAACGATGCGTTACTTCCTCGCCATATTCGCCCTGGCCCTCATCGCGGTCTTGAGCGTGGCCGGCTTCCGCGGGAGCAGCTCGCGCCGCCCGCCGCTCGAGGTCTTTTCGGACATGGACCGGCAACCCAAGATTCGCCCGCAAACCCGGGACGAGTTTTTCGCCGATCGCTTCGGTTCGCGGCTGCCGGTCGAGGGGACGATCGCCCGAAGCCAACCGCTCGAGGTGGCAGGCCAATCCGTGTATCCCTTCGAGGAGCACCCGGTCAACACCGGCCGCGTGGCGGGAACGACCAATTACGTCGAGCTCAGTCCGTTGCGGCCATCGGCGGCGTTGCTGGCGCGGGGCCAGGAACGCTACCAGATCCATTGCCTGCCCTGTCACGGGCCGCAGGGCGACGGCAAAGGCATTACGCCCAAATACGGTATGGTGGTCATCGGGAACCTGCACGATCCGCGCATGGTGCGCCTGCCCGATGGCGAGCTTTACCACACCCTCACTTACGGCAAGAACCTGATGCAAGGCTACGGCGCCAACCTGAGTGTGCGCGACCGTTGGGCGATCCTCGCCTACGTGCGGGCGCTGCAACTGAGCCACCTCGCCACGCTGGACGATGTGCCCGCTGAGCATCGCTCCGCGCTCCAGCCCTAGGGTATGAGTTCCTCCCCCCACATCCCCAACGCCCCGCCCCTGGACCTGTCGCGCTGGCGGCAGGTGCCCAACTGGCTCATCGTGGGCGGCGCCGCCGGCGCGTTGCTCGGGCTCGTCCTGAGCCCGCGGCAGTTTGGGTACTCGTGGCTGCTGGCGTTCATGTTTTTCCTCAGCCTCGCTTTGGGCGGGCTGTTTCTGGTGCTGGTGCATCACTTGTTCGACGCCGGTTGGTCGGTGCCGATCCGCCGGTTCTGCGAGCACCTGGCCTGTCTCCTGGCTCCTTGGCTGGCGGTCCTGTTCCTGCCCATTGCCGTCCTCGCCCCCACGCTCTACGGCTGGATGAGCGTCGCCGACCCGCACGCCGACCACGCGCTGCACGCGAAGTGGCCGCTGTTTACTAAGCCGGCTTGGTACGCGGTGACGGCCCTCTGCTTCGGGGTCTGGTGGTGGCTGAGCAGCCGGCTGCGGTATTGGTCGCTGCGGCAAGACCAGACCGGCGCACCGGAGTGCACCTACAAGATGCGCCGGTACGCGGGCGGGGGGATTTTCCTGTTTGCGCTCACGCTGACCTTGGCGGCCATCTTGTGGATGAAGGGCCTGATGTACCACTGGTTTTCGACCATGTACGGCGTCTACTATTTTGCTGCCAGTGTCTGGCTCACCGTGGCGACGGTGTATATCATCACCATGGTTTTGAAGCGGACGCGGACCCTCGAGGCGGTGTTGCACGAGCACCAGTTCTACTTTCTCGGTTCGTTGCTCTTTGCCTTTACGGTGTTCTACGCCTACATCCATTTCTCCCAGTATTTCATCATCTGGAATGCCAACGTGCCGGAGGAGACCTTCTGGTACGTCATCCGCGAGCAGGGCACCTGGTTCTACGTGGGCCTAGTGATTATCTTCGGCCATTTCTTCGTGCCGTTCTTGGCCCTGCTGCGCATCGACCTCAAGTTGACCTTCGGCTGGATGCTCCCGGTCTGTCTCTGGGCCTGGGCGATGCACTACCTTGACCTGGCCTTCAATATCCTGCCGGTCGCCCACCCGGACGGTTACCCGTGGCAGTGGGCTTGGCTGGATCTGGCCTGCACGGCGTTGATAGGTGGCCTTCTGGCCAAGGCCTGGCTCAAGAGCCTCCACCGCCATCCGCCCTATCCGCTTCGCGATCCGCGCCTGGCCGAGGCCATGGGGCACGTGCATCCGGTCGCTTCCCCCATCTCCGGGGGCGAGATGGATGAGACCGACGAGTTGGCGGATGCCGGAGCCGACGGGAGGAGGGGGGCGTCATGAACACCGTGACTGGAAACTGGGACCGAGCGAAGGCCGGCGCATGGTTTGTGGGGATCGCCGGCACCTTGCTGATCGTGGGTTGGCTCACGCACTTTGTCGTGCAGCGCACCCGGCCGCCCGGCATTGACCAGGCCCGCGCCGAGCTGCGCCTCAAGAACCTCGCCGAGCTGCGTGCCGAGAATCAGACCGCGCTCACTTCCTATGGCTGGATCGACAAGAACAAAGGGCTCGTCCGCCTGCCCATCGCTCGCGCCATCGAGCTGACTTTGGCCCGCGCACAGGACCCGGCGGCCGCGCGCCAAGACCTCCTCGAACGCCTCGAAAAGGCCACCGCCAAACCGCCACCGCCGCCCAATCCGTATGAGTAAGCCGAGGCTTGTGAGACCTTACCGTTGCTCGACCTCGGCTGAATCGAATCGCGATGGCCGCCGCCTCTGACTCGACCGTCACCCCTGCCCCCCCACGGGCTCGTCCGGCGGAGGTCGACACTTCTTGCCGGTGGCCGGTGTTGGGCTTGCTCGGGTTGGCCCTGGCCTGGCTGTTGGTCGCAGGCGTCCTGGCGGTGTTGGCCTCGATCAAACTCCACGGCCCCGGGTTCCTCGCCGAATGGCCCTGGCTCACCTACGGCCGGGTGCAGCCCGCTGCCGGCCACGCGTTCGTCTTCGGCTTCGCCAGCCAAATCGGCTTGGGCATCGCCCTGTGGCTCATCGCGCGGCTCGGGGGGACCTGGTTGACCGGCGGGGTGGGCCTGCTGTTGGTAGGCGGTTTTTGGAACCTGGGCGTCGCGCTGGGAGTGTTCGGGATTCTGCTCGGTGGAGGCACGGGGTTCGAATCCCTCGAGTTCCCGCGGTACGTGCCGCCGATCTTGATGACGGCGTACGTGTGCCTGGCCGCCTGGGGATTGATCGCCTTCGGTCGGCGGCGCCCGGGTGACCTCTACGTCTCGCAGTGGTATCTGCTCGCCGCCTTGTTCGCCTTCCCCTGGCTGTACGCGTCGGCGACCTTGCTGACCGTTTACTCGCCCTTGCGCGGCGTGCTCCAGGTGGCCGCCCAAGCCTGGTTCGCGCACAACCTGGCGACGCTCTGGTTGGGCTTCCTGGGCTTGGGCAGTCTCTTCTACTTCCTTCCCAAACTCACCGGCCGGCCGGTCCCCAGCCGCAGCTTGGCCGTGTTCGGGTTTTGGTCTCTGGCGATTTTTGGCCCGTTGGGCGGCCTCCAGCGTTATGTGGGCGGACCGTTCCCGGCTTGGATGTCGAGCCTGAGCGTGGTGGCGTCGGTGCTGAATCTCTTTGGCGTGGTGGCGGTCGCCCTGAACCTTTACCCCGTGGTGCGCGCTGCGCCGCGTTTACCGGGGGAGGCGGCCATGCCGGCGCTGCGTTTTGCCCGACTGGCCTACTACGCTTACCTGCTCGGAGCGGGTTTGAGTTCGCTGAGCGCGCTCGGCTTCCTGCGACGGACCACGCAGTTCACCCTCTTCACGCCGGGGCTCGACCATCTCTGGCTCGACGGCTTCTTCGCCCTGGCCATGCTGGGCGCCGCTTATTATGTCGTGCCGAAGTTGACGGGTCGGGATTGGCCCTCGCCTGGCCTCACGCGCCTGCATTTCTACTGTCAGGTGGTCGGCGTGGGGCTGTTCTTCGTGGCCTACGCCGCCGGTGGGTTGGTCCACGGAACGACGATGAACGACCCGGCCTTGCCGTTCTTCTATGTGATCAAGCGTTACCTGCCGTTTGCGGCCACGGGCACGCTGGCGAACCTGATCCTGTTAGTGGGCTACGGCGCGTTGGCGGCGCACGTCGCTTGGCTGATCACGCGCTGGTGTCGCGACGTATGTGCGCCGCTGGCCCGGGAACTCCTCGAGCCGACGGCGACAGCGCAGGAGGTGAAGGCATGAACCAGGGGCCGCTAGTCTTCCTCGGCGTGTTCGCGGCGGTCATTGCCTCCTGGCTCGGCCTGGTGATCGTGCCCCACCTCCAGTTCGGCCAGCAGGACATGGTCGTGCTCGAGGAGACCGGCGAGTCCTATCCGGGTGGACGCTCCGGTCTGGCGCTCCAAGGGGCCGAGGTCTATCGCGAGCAAGGCTGTTACTATTGCCACACCCAACAAGTGAGACCGGCAGGTGAAGGCCCCGATCTCAAGCGCCGCTGGGGTGTCCGCCGCACCGTTGCGCGCGATTATTTGCGGGATCAACCGGTCCTGCTCGGCCAGATGCGCTTGGGACCTGACTTGGCCAACCTGGGCGCGCGCGAGACCAACCGCACCACCCTCCTGCTGAAGCTCTACAATGCCCGCGTCCTCATCCCTAACTCGCTCATGCCGCGGTACCCGTACCTGTTCGAGACGCGGAAACTCCCGCCCGGGGCTACCCCCTCCGGCGACGCCCTGCCGCTGGTTGGGCCCTTTGCCCCGCCGCCGGGATTCGAGGTTGTCCCCGGTCCCGACGCGCTGGCCCTGGTCGCTTATCTCGAGAGCTTGCGCGCCGAGGCCCGCTTCTACGAGGTCTTCCCCACGCCGCCGCCGAAAGCGGACACCAACCAGGTCCAAGACGCGCTCAGCCCGACCAATGGTCCTCCGACCAACGCCGTCCCGGCCACCAACGCGACCGTGACGCCATGAAGCCGGGAACCCACTCGACGCCGCGCGCCCGGACCCGAACGGCCCCGGGCCGGCGGCCCCGAACGGAGCCGGCGCCCCTGGACGCCGACGCCGAACCGCGCCTGGCGGAGGAGTTCCACACGCCGCTCTGGCTGGTGAGTTTGTTGGGCCTCATGTGCTACTGGGGCGCGCTGTATTTGCATCAGAATGGAGGCGGGTTCCACCCCTTGGTCTTTAACCTCGGGGAACACTTGGCGGACGTCGAGGCGCGCGTGCCGAAGTCGGATACCGACGCCCTCATAGCACAAGGCCGGCGCATCTACACGATCTACTGCGTGGCCTGTCACCAACCCAATGGCCGCGGATTGCCCGGTCAGTTCCCGCCCCTGGCCGAGTCGGACTGGGTCAATACTGCCGGGCCAAACCGCCTCATCCGCATCGTGCTCAACGGCCTGACCGGACCCATCACCGTCAACGGCACCGAGTACAACAACGTCATGCTCCCCTGGCGCGACCAACTCTCCGACGCCGACATCGCCGCCGTCCTCACCTTCACCCGGGCCAACAAAGATTGGGGCAACCAGGCCGGCGCCGTGTCGCCCGAACAAGTCAAGGCCGTGCGCGAGGCGACCCAAGGCCGAGACTCGAACTGGACCGCTACCGAGTTGTTGGCCGTTCCCGACAGCGATTAGGCCCGCCACGCGTCGTGCGCTGTTGGGCGTGCCTGGGGAGCTTCCACCCACCTTGGCGTGCTCATCGGGGCCATGAACCTATAGGCGGACTGGCGTCCGCCGCTGGTTCGAGACAAGGAATAGAGAGCGGCGAACGCCAGTTCGCCGCGACGCCGGTCCCGAGGTCCGGTTTCGAAACAACGCGGGTCCGGGCTTTTCTCTCGAGCCGGTCAAATCCACACTGGGGGCGGTGAGTGCGGAGTGGATTGCCCGCAACGTGCGGCGGTTGCCCAGGCAAACGCGCGCGGTCTTGTCGACCGGCGTGTACGGCTTGGGCGCCGGTCTGGCGACGGTGGCGTTTCAACTGGGCATGAACGGGCTTTACGGGATCGGCCTGCTGCGGTTGGGAGAAACGTCGCCGGCGGTACTTGCGCTTGGGAGTTTTGGCATCGTGACAGTCACGGCGCTGTTGGTGGGGTGGCTGCTCCAACGGTTCTGCCCCCAAGCGGCCGGCAGTGGCATCCCTCAGCTCAAGGTCGCCTTCTGGAAGGACTTCGGCCACGTGCCCCGGCGGGTGGTGTGGGTCAAGTTCGTGGCTGGGATCCTGAGTATCGGGGGCGGTTCGAGCCTGGGCCGCGAGGGCCCGAGCGTGCAACTGGCGGGCGGAGTGGGAGCGAACCTGGCGGAGTGGCTCGGGGAGCCGAAACAAGGGCGCCGACCGGCGGCGGCGGCGGGTGCGGCGGCGGGCTTAGCGGCGGCGTTCAACACGCCGCTGGCGGCCATCACCTTTGTGCTCGAGGAGATCATCGGCAATCTGAACAGCCGGCTGTTGGGGAGCGTGTTGTTGGCGTCGGTGTTGGGCGCGCTGGTGGTGCACGGGACGATCGGGGATCAACCCGCCTTCAAGCTTGGGGGCGTCGAACCGCCCACGTGGCTGGGCTACGTGCTGACTCCGGTGGTGGCTGGCCTGGCGAGTTGGGTGGGTGTGTATTTCCAGCGGGCCTCGCTCGGGTTACGCGCGTGGGTCAAAACCGTTCGGTCAGTGCCGAACTGGTTGTGGCCCGCGCTGGGAGCCTGGGTGACTTGGGGGTTAGGGGTAGCCGTCTTTTGGCGCACGGGCCACCTAGGGGTGTTCGGGCTCGGCTACGAAGACTTGAGCAGCGCGCTGGCGGGGGAGTTGGGCTGGCAGTTGGCCGGTTTGTTGTTGCTGACGAAGTTCGTCGCCACCTTCTGCTGCTACGGCTGCGGCGGTTGCGGCGGGATCTTCTCGCCGGCGCTCTTCTTGGGCGGGATGAGCGGGGTCTTGGTGGCAGGGCTGATCGATGGGTGTGCTGGGCGGTTTGGGGTGCGCCTGGGCTTGACCCCGGCCGACGTGGTAGCGCTGGCGGTGGTGGGCATGAGCGCCTGTCTGGGGGCGGTCGTGTGGGCGCCGGTGACGGGGATACTGATCGTGTTCGAGATGACGCATGAGTTCGGTCTGGTGCCCGTCCTGATGATCGGGGCGCTGGTCAGTCAGATGGTCAGCCGACGGTTGAACGCGTGCAATTTCTACGATGCCCTGCTCGAGCAAGACGGTCACCAAATCGAACACGTCCGGCCCCCGCGCGACTTGCTGAGCTGGCAGCAGTTGCCGGCGTCGGCCATCGCCAACTTCAAGCCCGTGACGGTGACCTACCTCGATCCGACCGCCCTAGCGGAGGTCCTCGAACGTCACCCCTACGGGCGCTTCCCGGTCCTCGCGGCGGAGCGGGTGATCGGCATGCTGACCCGGGCGGAGGCGGAGGCGGCGACGCGGGAGCAGCGCCCGCCACAGTTGATCCCGGCGGTCACCTGCTTGCCCGCCCAGACCATCCGCGAGCTGCAACTCCGGTTGATCGAGTCGCGAACGGGGTTGGTGGTGCTGGTGGACCGTGTCGGCGGACGCGTGCTGGGGTTGGTCACCCTCCACGATCTGTTGCGGGCGCAGGATTCGGTGGCCAAAGGAGCGGAGGCCGAATGAACGGCGAGGCAGGCCGGACCTGAAGGGGGCACGGATATGGCGTGGCAACTCCTTTGGCTGCTGATCGGGCTGGCCCTTATCATCAAGGGGGGCGACCTCTTCGTTGGGGCGAGCGTACGGATCGCCGAGTTCCTGCATATGCCGCGGGTGGTGATTGGCTCGACGTTGGTGAGCCTGGCCACCACCTCCCCCGAGTTGGTCGTCTCACTCATGGCCGGCTACCGGGGCGAATCCGGCCTGGCGGTGGGCAACGCCGTTGGGTCGTGTCTGTGCAACATCGGCCTGATTCTCGGCGCCGCCGCCGCCTTCAAGCACATCGACACCCACCCGCCGGTGCTGCGCCTGCCCCTGCTGGCGATGTTCGGCTTCGGCGCGCTCCTCTTCGGGTTCACGCTCGACCTCGAACTGGCCCGCTGGCAAGGCGCTTTGCTGGTGGCGTTGGGCGTGGGTTACTTCGCCTACGACTTCACTCGGCACCGCCGCAAATCCCAAGCCAATCGCCGGCTCGAGGCCGAAGCGCGGCAGGCCCTTGGCGAACGGGAACGGCTGCCCTGGCTGCGAACCCGGTGGGGGACTGGGGTACAATTCGTGTTGGGCGCCGGGGTGGTGGTCTGCGGCAGCCGGCTGCTGGTGGACTCGGCGGTGGCGCTGGCGGGGGCGTTGGGTGTGCCGGCGATCGTCATCGGGCTGACCGTGGTGGCCTTGGGAACTTCCTTGCCCGAGTTCATCACCGCCGTCACCTCCTCCCGACAAAACGTCTCGGACCTCGCCGTGGGCAATATTCTGGGGGCGAACATTGCCAATTTGTCGATGGTGGTTGGGGCGGCAGCGCTGCTTCACCCGGTGGTTCTGGACCGTCCCACGCAGGTGTTCAGCTTTCCCATGATGGTCCTCGGCATGCTCTTGCTCTTGTGGATGCTCCTCACCGACCGGCGCATCACGCGCCGCGAGGGCCTCGGGTTACTGGCTTTCTACGGCGTGTACTTGGTTGGCGCGGTCTTGTTGGGGCTGACCCACGCGCTCTAGCCTTCTTCAACTCAGAAACCCGTTCCAGATCGGAATCGGAGCGCGGGCATCCTGCCCGCGGGCGGCGACAACCTAGCCCCTCGGACCACCGCCCAGGCCAAATCCGCCCGCCCAGAATGTCCAGACTCCAGGCGAGCATCTTGCCCGCGGTGCCAGGGGTGCTACGGAGCGTCAACGCGGCGCGGACATCGGCCCTCAGGAGCCACGGGGCGCAGACGGGAATTGGTAAGGGGCGCGATAGGAGTAACGCAGGAGACGATTGGCCTCGGGATGGTTGGGGAACTGCTCGCGTTGGGCGTCCCAATCGAGCACGGCGCGAGTTTGTAGGGCGATATTGCCCAGCAGCGTGGCGGTGGTGCTGCGGTGGCCCATCTCGATGTCGCAATGGCATCGTGCGCGGCTCTTGACGCAATCGAGGAAATTGCGGGCGTGATAGGCCGTGTCCCCGCTGCCCGTGACCTTGCGCGGCTCGATCTGCGGTTTCTCGCCGGTGCGCCAACCGCGTTCGTAGGCGCGGCGGTCGGGGCGGCGAGCGGGGAATTCGTTCGGCGTGATCGCATCGGGCACAACCTCGAATCGGTTGCCGAACAGGTACAGGGTGCCGCGAGTGCCGCGCAGCTCGATTTCGCAGCCGGGCAAGCTCCAAGGCCCGGCCGAAGCGTTGAACTGGGAGAAGGTGACCAAGGTTTGGCCCGGGTATTCCCAGAGGACCTCGAGGGTGTCGGGGATCTCCCGATTATCCTCGATGCCGGCGAACTTGCCGCCCAGCGCCGTCACCCGCAGGGGGGCCTCCTGCCCCAGGGCCCAGTGGATGAAATCTAGATAGTGCACGCCGAAGTTGGTGAGCTGCCCGCCCGAGTACCCGTAGAACCAACGGAACCGGTAGAAGGTGCGGTTCAAGTTGTAGGGCACGCGCGGCGCAGGCCCGAGCCAGGTCTCCCAGTCCAACTCGGTTGGCGGATCGGTGTCGGGCGGGTTGCCGATGCCCTTGGGCCATTCGTTCTGAATGTGAAACGCCCGCGCCACCGTCACCTTGCCGAGCCCGCCCTCCCGCACCAGAGCCGCCGCGGCACGACAGAACTCGGCCGAGCGCCGGTGAATGCCCACCTGGCAGACGCGCCCGTGACGGCGCACCGCCTCGACCATCGCGCGGCCCTCGGCCACACAGAGCGAGAGCGGTTTCTCGACGTACACGTCTTTGCCAGCCTCGCAGGCGTGGATGGTCTGGAGCGCATGCCAGTGGTCGGGCGTCGAGATGACCACCGCATCGAGGCCGTCGACCTCGATCAGGCGGCGGTAATCTTGAAAGCGCTGGGTCGGGTGGCCGATCTTCCGCGCTGCGAACTCGACGTAGGGCGCGAACAGGTCGCAGAGGGCCACCACCTCGGCGTCCGGCTGTTCGAGAAAGGCGTCCAACACTTGATCGCCTCGGTTGCCCAGCCCGATGAACCCGAGCCGGACCCGGTCGTTGGCGCCCAAGACACGCGCCCGGGAAGCCGCCGTGCTAGCGCTGGCCGCGGTGGCTAAAACGACCGCCTTCGAAAACTCGCGTCGGTTCCAGGTCTTCATGATGACCCGAGCGTATCCCAAAACGCCACTTTGGGAACGCCGAATCTCGCCTCCCGACAACCGCCGACGACCGCCGGCCCCAGAGTGGTTGCCTCCACGGCCCGCGCGCGGTTCGCCCGGTCATGGCTTGACCTGGTGCTGGCCGGGCCGACACCCTGGCGCCCATGTGTAGACGTTGCTGTGGGTACATCGCGTTGCTAGGCGCCGCGAGTTGGCTCGCCCAGACCCTTGTCGTGGCGGCCGAGTTGGAGGGACCGGCTGCATCGCCTCCCGTCAGCCCATCCGCGCAGCCGGACGCGGCTCTGCGCCTGAGCACGTATCTGACGGCGGACACCGTGCGCCAGTGGGCGACTGACGAGCCGGCGCGCACAGCCGCCCTCGAGCGGTTGCGAGCCTTGCGCATTGCCAAGCTCTACCTCGAGGTCTACCGCTCGGGCGTCGTCCTGACGCAACCGCAGTTGGAACGGGTGCGTGACTTCGCCCGCGCCCATGGCCTCGCGGTGGCCGGCGCCATCGCCACGGTCCCCGGCGGCGACTTCGGCGTGCGCGCGAACACAGGGTTGGCCTGGTTCAACTGGCAGAGCGAAAAGACCCAACGCGATCTCGAGACGGTGGTCCGCAGGGCGGCAGCGGTGTTCGATGAGTTCATGGTCGACGATTTTCTCTGCACCGGCGACACTAGTGCGGAGTCGGCTGCCGCGCGCGGGGATCGTTCCTGGGCGGATTACCGGCGGGATCTGCTGAGCGAGGTGGCGGAACGCGTGTTCGTGCGGGCGGCCAAAGCCGTCAACCCCAGCCTCCAAGTCATCATCAAGTACCCCCAATGGTACGACCGGTTCCACCTCTTCGGCTACGATGTCGAGCGCGGCCCGCGCGTGTTTGACCGCGTCTGGGTGGGCACGGAAACGCGGGGGGCCCGCACGCAACGGTTCGGCTTCGTGCAGCCCTACGAGGGGTTCGTCAATTACCGTTGGCTGGCCACCCTCGCCGGGGCCAAGCTCGGGGGCGCCTGGTTCGATCACGGCGACTGCGACGCCCATGACTTCGTCGAGCAAGCTTGGCAAAGCACCCTGGCCGGCGCGCCCGAACTGGTGCTCTTCAGCTATGCCGCCATCGCGACGGGGCATCCCGGGCACGCCCTGCTGCGAGCTGACCTGGACGGCCTGACCCGGCTCGCCCGCGCCGTGCGTGCGCAGCCGGTGGTGGGGCCGGCCGCCTACAAGCCGCCGCATAGCGACGCCGGCGGCGATCTCTACTTGATGGACTTCATCGGCATGCTGGGCATCCCGCTCATCCCCCACGCCGCCTTCCCGCAGGACAACCCGGTCGTCTTCCTGCCCACGCAGGCCGCCGCAGACCCCGCAATCGCTCAGCGCATTCGAGCCGCGCTGCGCGCCGGCCAAGACCTGGTGTTCACGACCGGATTCCTGCTGGCTGCACCCGCCGGGCGTGAGCTCGCCGAGTTGGCCGGCTTGGCGGGCCTGCGCCAAGCCACGCCGACCCTTGCCCCTGAGATCGTGGTGGCGGGTCAGCCGGTGCCGGTCGAGCCGGGGTTAGGATTGGCAGCCGAGTTGCGGCCGGGGGCGGCGCAGGTGCTGCTCGAGGCCGTGGTGGCTGGGCGGCGAATCCCCTTCCTCACCGAGCATCGGGTGGCCGGCCGGCGGTTGGCCGTTCTCAATACCCACACCTATACGCAAGCCGATTTCGATGCCGTAGGCGAAGTGTTGCTCGCGCCGCGGCCCTTGGGCTTGCTCGAAATCCCGGCCGACTGGGCGCAGGTCGTCCGGCGCGTCTTCCAGTCGGCGGGCGACGTTACCCTGCTGGGACCGACGCGCGTCACGTTGCAGCCCCTGGGCCGGACCGCGTGGGTCCTCCAGAACTACAACCTCGAGCCGGTCACGGTGCGGCTCCAGTTCGGCCCATCCCCGCCGCAGCTCCTGCGTGACGAACTCAGCGGCGCGGCGTACCCGGTTACGGACAGCGGCCTCGCGCTGCGTCTGCCCGCGCGCGGTCGCGTCTGGTTGCGGCCGGAACCGGTCCCGCCGGCGCCTTGACTCGGGCTGACGAGCGCTTCATCCTCGTGGAACGGCGGACGTTGATCGAGAGACCATGTTGGCCAAACGCATCATTCCGTGCCTGGACGTCCACGACGGCCACGTCACCCGCGGCCACCAGTTCGGCAAGGCCGAGGCTGGGGAGTTGCGCAACGTGGGCGACCCGGTGGCCTTGGCGCTGCGCTACAACGCGCAGGGCGCCGACGAAATGGTCTTCTACGACATCACGGCCAGCGCCCACCAGCGAACCACCATGGTCGAGGTGATCGAACAGGTCGCCGCCCAGTGTTTCATGCCGCTCACCGTCGGGGGCGGCATTCGGACCGTGGACGACATGCACACCATGCTCCTGGCCGGAGCGGACAAGGTCAGCATCAACTCCGCCGCCCTGGCGCACCCGGACCTCATCCGGCTCGGCGCCCAGAAGTTCGGCAGCCAATGCATCGTGGTGTCGATCGATGCCAAACGCGTGGCGCCCGATCGCTGGGAAGTGTTCTCGCACGGCGGCCGGCGCAGCACTGGGCTCGAGGTCCTCGATTGGGCCGAGCGAGCCGTGGCGCTGGGAGCGGGCGAGATCGTCCTCAACAGCATCAACGCCGACGGCACCAAGGCCGGCTACGACGTCACCATCACGCGGCGGGTCAGCGAGCAAGTGGGGGTGCCCGTGGTCGCCAGCGGCGGGGCTGGCAAGCTCGAACACCTGGTCGAGATCCTCCAAGACGGCAAGGCCGACGCCGCCCTGGCCGCCAGCATCTTCCATTACGGCGAATTCACCGTCGGCCAAGTCAAGGCACACCTGGCCCAACACGGCATCCCGGTGCGGCTGACGGATCCAACTGCCGAATCTCCCCATGAGCTTGCTTGACCAACTGAAATTCGACGCCGATGGCTTGATCCCCGCGATCGTCCAAGACCAAAACTCCAAGCGCGTCCTCATGCTCGCTTACATGAACCGCGCCTCCCTCGAGCGCACGCTCGAGTTGGGCAAGACCGTCTTCTGGAGTCGCTCGCGGCAGAAGTTCTGGATCAAGGGCGAAAGCAGCGGCCATTGGCAGATCGTCAAAGACATCGCCTTCGACTGCGACGGCGACACCCTCCTCATCCAGGTCGAGCAGACCGGCCCGGCGTGCCACGAGGGTTACCGGTCCTGTTTCTACCGCTCCGCGGTCGAGCGCGGCCAAACCATCCAGGTCACCGAACCGCGCTTGGTCGAGCCGGAAACCATCTACGGCAGGAAACCCGAGTAATGCCTGACTTCGTCGCGTTCGGGAGTGCGGAGTACTGGGTTTTCCTGGCCTTCCTGGTGCTGGCACGGGGCTTGGATTTCTTCAGCACCTGGCTCGCCACGCCGAGTCTTGTCCTCGAAGCCAACCCGCTGGCGCGCTGGTTGGGCTGGCGATGGGGCTTGCCCCTCAACGGCCTGGTCTGTCTGGCCTTCGCCCTGTGGCCCCTGCCCGCCATCATCGTCGGGACCACCAGCGTGTTGGTGGCCGCCCGCAACCTGCAGTCGGCGTGGCTCATGCGCACCCTCGGCGAGGACGCATACCGGTCCTGGATGGCTCAACGGTTGGCCGAAGCCCGGCGCGGGTTGTTCGTGTTCTGCCTTGTGACGCAGGGGGCGCTGGTGGCTTCCGTGGGCGCCGTGCTGGTCTACTTTAGCTTCGGCGAAACGGTCCCCTGCGGCATTGGGGTGGGGATCATCGCCTACGCGGTCGCCGTGGTGCTGTTCACGCTGCTCTCCGTCCTGCGCGCCTGTCGATCCGGCTGAGCGCGGCGCCTCCTCCTATGTACTTGCCCAACCTCGCTGACTTCCTCGCCCTCTCCAAGCAAGGCAACCTCATCCCCGTCACCCGCCGGATCCTGGCCGACTTCGAGACGCCCTTGTCCGCCTACCGCAAGATCCGCGGGCAGGGCGAGTCGTTCCTCTTCGAGTCGGTCGAGGGCGGCGAACACCTGGGCCGGTACTCGTTTGTCGGCTGTAACCCGCGAGCGGTCATCCGCCAGACGCACGACGAGGTCACCGTCACCGCCAACGGCCGCGTCCTCGAACGCGCCCGCATCGACCCTAAACCTCCCGCCGCCACAGCCGACATCGTGCGCGACGGCTTGGCCATCGTCGAGCGCGTCCTGGGCCGTTACCGACCCGTGTCCCTGCCCGGCTTGCCCCGCTTCACCGGAGGCGCCGTCGGCTATCTCGGCTATGAATACATCCACGACATCGAACCCGTCGTGCCGCGCCCACCGCAAGACGAACTGGGGACCCCCGTTTTGTATTTCCTGGTCGCCGATGAACTGTTGATCTTCGACCGGGTGAGCCAAACCATCACCGTGCTGGTAAATGCCATTCTCGAACCTGGCATCAACCCCATCGAGGCTTACGAAGAGGCGGTCGGCGAAGTCGAACGGTTGGTCTCGCTCCTCGAGCAACCCACCGACCATGTCCCGGTCACGATCCCGGACGAAGTGCCGGCCCTCCCCTTCGCCTCGAACCAACCCGAGGCGAAGTTCCTCGACAACGTGCGCAAGGCCAAGGAATACATCACCGCCGGCGACATCATCCAAGTCGTCGGTTCCCAACGCTTCTCGAGCAGCGTCCAGGTCCAACCCCTCGACGTCTACCGCGCCGCCCGCACCATCAACCCCTCGCCGTACATGTTCTTGCTTGAACTGGACGGCTTCGCCCTGGTCGGCGCCTCGCCGGAAATCCATGTCCGCTGCGAAGATCGCAAGGTGGAAATTCGCCCCATCGCCGGCACTCGCCCGCGCGGCAAGACCGCGGCGGAAGATGCCGCCCTCGAGGCTGCCCTGCTCGCCGATCCCAAAGAGCGCGCCGAGCACGTCATGCTGGTGGACCTCGCCCGCAACGACCTCGGGCGCGTCTGCAATTTCAGCACCGTCCAGGTCAAAGACCTCATGATCGTCGAGCGTTACAGCCACGTCATGCACATCGTCTCCCAGGTCGAGGGGCAACTCGCCGCCGACCGCACGCCCTACGACCTGATGCGCGCCACCTTCCCCGCCGGCACGCTCAGCGGCGCCCCCAAGATCCGCGCGATGCAGATCATCTCCGAGCTCGAACAAACCACGCGCGGCCCGTATGGCGGCTGCGTGGGCTACTTCTCCTTTAACGGAAACCTCGACTGCTGCATCACCATCCGCACCGCCCTCATCAAAGACGGCAAGGTCTATGTCCAGGCCGGCGGCGGGTGGGTGAGCGATTCCACCCCCGAGGGCGAGTTCAACGAAACCGTTAACAAGTCCAAAGCCATGCTGAAGGCCGTCGCCATGGCCGAAGGCTTTCTCCGCTAACCCCCATCCCCACGACTCCCTATGCACACCTCCGCCCACGGCCTGTCCCGCCGCCAATTCCTGCGCACCACCGCCGCCGCCTCGTGCACGGCGCCTTTCCTGCTCGAGTCGCCCCTCCACGCGGCTGCACCAAACAGCAAGCTCAACCACGCCTGCATCGGCGTCGGCGGCATGGGCTGGGGCGACCTGCAGAACTTCCTCCAACACCCACGGGTCCAAGTTGTCGCCTTGTGCGATGTGGACGCGGATTTTCTGAAGAAGGCCGCCGAGTTGGTCCCCGGCGCGCGAACCTACCGCGATTGGCGCGAGTTGCTCGAGCGCGAAGGCGACCGCGTGGATTCGGTGAACGTCACCGTGCCGGACCACATGCACTTCCCGATCGCCTTCGAGGCGATTCGCCGCCGCAAACATGTCTATTGCCAGAAACCCATGTGCCACGACGTCGCCGAGGTTCGCGCCCTGACCGAAGCCGCCGCCCGACAGCGGGTCGTCACCCAACTCGGCACACAAATGGCCTCGATGGCCGGCGACCGCACCACCGTCCAGTGGTTGCGCGCCGGTGTCATCGGCAAAGTCCAACACCTCTACCTCAGCGCCAATCGGCCCGGCGCGGTCGAAATGTACCGGCCCCTGGGACCGCGGCCGGCTGAACGCCATACCCCACCCGACCGCCTGGCGTGGGACTTGTGGTTGGGTACCGCCCCCGAGCGGCCCTTCGTCCCCGACCTTTATCACCCCGTTAAATGGCGAGGTTGGCTCGACTTCGGCACCGGCTGGTCGGGCGACATCGGCTGCCACATTTTCGATGCCGTGTGGAAAGGCCTGGACCTGAGCGCGCCTACCTCGGTCATCGCCCGCGCGCAGGCGTCTTGGGCGGCGTCACCCGCCCGCCGGGCCGACACCTGGCCACAAGCCAACCACATCACGTGGACCTTCCCGGGCAACGCGCTCACCGCCGGACCGGAACTGCCGGTCGAGTGGTACGACGGCGACTTCTGGGCCCCCGAAGAAGTCCGCGCCCGCTTCTCCGTAAGCGATTACCCCACCGAATCCGCCATGGTCATCGGCACCGAGGGCGCCCTGCTGAATCCGCTAGGCGCCACGCCCTTGCTCCTGCCGGAAGATCGATTCAAAGACATCCCCCGGCCCCGCTTCGACAACCGCAATCATTATCACCACTTCGCCGAAGCGTGCCTCGGCGGCGCGCCCTGCGAGTCGCAGTTCGCACAAACCGGGCCGATGACCGAAGCCATCCTGCTCGGGACCGTGGCCGTGCAGACCCCCACCCAACGCCTCGAATGGGACCCGGCCGCCTTGCGCATCCCAAACCACCCAACCGCAGACCGCCTCCTCCGGCGCACCTACCGCGCGGGGTGGGAGGTCCGACCCATCTAAGTGCCCAGCCTCCAGCGACCGCGCCATTGCAGCTTCCCCCCAATTCCACATCCACCACCTTCGACCCGATTGCTATTAGGATGAAACCTCGGGATCGACTCGAGCTTGACGGTAGGGAGCAGTAGTGGCAGCCCGTGGCAGTGACTTGTTCCTATGCAAACTCAAATGCCAACTCCAACAACCCACCCAACCGGCCAGACCCGCCGGGACCTTCCTCGCTCGATCCGGTCTGCTGGCCGGCGCTACCGTGACCGGCTCCCTTGAACTAAGCCGATCCGCCTACGCCGCCGGTAGCGACAAAATCCGCATCGGGCTCATCGGCTGCGGCGGGCGCGGGGCCGGGGCGGCCTCCAACGCCCTGGCCGTCAACCCGCAAGCGCACCTGACCGCTCTGGCCGATGCGTTTCCCGACCGCATGGACGGCACCCGCCAAGCGCTCAAGGCGCAACGAGGCGACCAAGTGACCGTCGAGCGCAGCCACTGTTTTTCGGGCTTCGACGCCTACCGCCAACTGCTCGCCAGCGGTGTCGATGTCGTGCTCCTGGCGGAGCCGCCCCATTTCCGCCCCCTCCACCTCGAAGCCGCCATCGACGCCGGGGCGCATGTGTTCAGCGAGAAACCGATGGCCGTCGATGCCCCCGGCGTGCGCCGCGTCCTCGCTGCCGGCGAAAAGGCGCGCGAGAAGAACCTGAGCTTCGTGAGCGGCTTCGAGACGCGCTACGCGGATAGCGCGCGCGAAGCGGTGCGGCGCGTACACGACGGTGCCCTGGGCGAGATTGTCGCCATTGAAGGCGTTTACAACACCGGACCGCTCTGGCACCGCGGCCGACAGCCGGACTGGACCGAAATGGAGTTCCAGATGCGCAACTGGTACTACTTCACCTGGCTCTCGGGCGATCACATCGTCGAGCAGCACGTGCATTACCTCGATTACGTGGGTTGGCTGCTGCATGAAGAACCGCCCTTGCACGCCTGGGGCTATGGCGGCCGCTCGCAGCGCGTCGAGGCCAAGTTCGGCGACATCTTCGATCATCACTCGATCGTCTACGAGTATCCTCGAGGCCTGCGCGTCTACGCGCTCACCCGCCAGCAATCCGGCTGTTACAACGGCGTCTACTCGACTGTCCTCGGCACCCGCGGGCAACTCCGCCGCGGCGGCACCCGCCGGGACACCGGCATCTTCGATGCGCGCGGCCAACTCCAATGGCAACCGCCGCCGGATCGCGCCGAGGCCGAGGTCAACACCTTCCGCGAGATGTTTGCCGGCATCGAGTCAGGCCGCCCCATCAACGATAGTGTGGCCATGGCGCGCAGCACCATGCTCGCCATCCTGGGCCGCATGGCCACCCACAGCGGCCAGCGCATCGCTTGGGCTGATGCCTTCGCCTCCAACAAGGTCCTCGCCCCCGAACGCTACGCCTGGGACGCTCCACCGCCCCTGTTGCCCAACCCGGACGGCACCTACCCACACCCGGTGCCGGGGCGCACCCAAGTGCTTTAGACCCACCGTCATTCGTCTCGGTTCACTCCCCGTCCTCCCCGTCATCGCCGAACCTCGACGTCGACCCCCAAACCAGGGTAGCCAACGGCAATGGCAATGGCTCAGGACCGCGATCCTCAGCCTGTGCGGCTTACATTCCATTCCTTCCATTCCTCGCCTAAACGTTCTGTGTATCAGCTTTATAGTACTTGACAGTGCTCGTTGAACCGCCGGTGGCGCAACCACTTGCGGCGACTCACGTAACGTGGTTAGTAGGGGAGGGGAGGGGAGAGCGTAGAGAGAGCGCGTAGCGTAGGGGGCGAGCGCTAGCGGTTGAACGAGTGCCCTCGGTGGGCGCGCGGACGTGCAAAGCTCCGTCAACCTTTCGCAACCCTTCGCATTCGCATTGCCACAGGATGGCAGTTCTGTTTATCGGCTTCTTAGTACTTGACAGCGCTCGTGCAACGGCCGGTGCAGCAACCCCTTGCGGAGACTCGCATTGGAGGTTTGTGGAGGTTTGGCTATGGCACAGGGCGGCGAGGGGGCGGGGGCAGAATCGTCACCGATTCGTCACCGTGCCGACATCACCGTGCCACAGGCCTGAACCAAGCTTGGCCTTGATGAAGAAGCCAGGTTGCTGGGTGAACGAGAGGTTTGGGGCCAGGAGCCTCTGGACCCGATGGCGCAACGCCGTGTGCATGGGGCGGCGTTCGACACCTCGCGCGGACTGGCCGGGAGCCACCGTGGGCGGTGCCAGCCGAGCCGATGTCAACGCTGGTGCGCGCGGTCGCTTGGACGCGGAGAAGCGTGCGCGGGGGATGGCCGAGTCCGTCTGGCTGGAGGCGGCGCGGCAGGCGGTTGGCTCGATGGGTTCTGCGAACTCGAGAAACTTCAGCGAGGCTCGGGAGGAGTGGGCATGCCCACCCGAGGTGCTGCTGACGCTAATGGTGTACAGCTACGCCACGGGAACCTATAGCTCGGAGGAGATCGCTTGGAAGGTGAGCCACGAGAATGTTTCGCGATCGATCTGTGGTGCGCGGAGCCCGAGGGCCGGGGAACTGCGCCGGTTCCGCCGGACGTGTCGAGGCCAGCTCGAGTTCTGCCTGGCGCTGGCCTTGGGGCGGGTAGATCGAGAGGCGGGGTGTCTCGCGTCCGCGTCGCCTTTGGGTGTCGAGCCGCAGTCAACCGGGTCAAGTGAGCGCGAGCTGTCAGCAGAATGGGCGGCTCGTCGGAGGGTGGACCTGGCGATGCTGATGGACACCGCCCTTGAGGAGTAACGGCCTGCCGTGGGCCGAGCGGGAACCGAAAGGAGCGCAGCCCAGCCTCGGCGCGCAGGCACGTCGAAATGTGTCGCCACTGGGGGGCGCATGGCTTATAGCTGGTGACGGCGTTGAACACACGAACTCACTTGGAAGAGTCCCTGCGGCGGGACATCGAGATCATCCGCGCTAAGGTGCTCGAGATGGGGCACTTAGGCGAGCGCGCGCTGAAGGCGAGCCTGCAATCGTTGGTCGAGCGCAATCGCCAATTGGCCTATTCTGTGATCCTGCGCGACCAGTACCTGGACGAGCTCGAGACGGAGCTGGACCGGTTGTGTCTGGAGTTTCTCGTGCGCCAGCAGCCGGTGGCCAGCCACCTCCGTTTCGTGTTCACCGCCATCAAGATCAACAAGGAACTGGAGCGGATCGGCGACTACGCCGAGAGCGTGGCGCGTCAGGTCTTGACGATCAGCTCGCTCGAGCCGCAGCCGCCCCACGCCAAGTTCGTCGAATTGGGCCACCTGGCCATTCACATGTTGCGGGACGCGGTTCAGTCGTTTTTGGATCAGGACGCGGACCTGGCGCGGCGGACGATGGTGATCGAGGAGCGGGCGAACGGGCTGCGCAGCGCGATCGGCGCCGAGCTGATGGCATTGCGGCAGGCGGAGGAGTTGCCGTTGGCGGCGCTGACGCCGCTGCTGACGATCGCGCGGAGATTCGAGCGGGTGACGGACCAGGCCAAGAACCTCTGCGAGGAGGTGCTGTACATGTGCACCGGCGAGGTGATCAAACACAAGGGAGGGGAGGCGTTTCGGATTCTGTTCATCGACGAAGGCAACGGGTGTTTGAGTCAGATGGCGGAGGGTATCGGCCAGGCGCTGGGCATTCGGCGGTTTGTCTTTTCGAGTGCGGGTTTGACCCCCGAGCCGGTCGACGAACGGGTGGTGGCGTTCTTGGCGTCGAAAGGGATGTCGCTGGGGCGGCAGGCCTCGAAGTCGCTCGAGCAGGTGCCGCATCTGGAGCACTACCAGGTGATGGTGGCGCTGACGGAAACGGCCCGGAAGGCCTTCCCTCCGCCTCCCACCAAGACGGTGTGTCTGGTTTGGCCGGTGGCCGATCCGCTGGCGCCCGCTGTGGCGGGTGAGGACGTCCAGGCCGGGCTCGAGGCCGCCTTCCGCTACTTGAACACTCACATCCGAGAACTGGTCGAGGCCATCCTCGGCAACAAACCCCAGGAACACACCTCATGATCGATCGCGTGCGATGCTCGTCTTCGTTGGCGCCGCGGCTGAGCCTGCTCGGCGTTGCCCTAACCGCCTGCTTATTCTGGGCCGGTTGTGGCGGCGGCAGCGGCGGGGCGGGCCGAGTGACCATCCAGAACAAAGGCTCGGACACGATGGTGAACCTGGCGCAGGCTTGGGCGGAGGCGTATCGGCAAGTCGCGCCGGAGGTGGACGTGGAAGTTTCTGGCGGCGGGTCGGGACAAGGGATTGCCGCGCTGATTCGCGGCACGATCGATCTGGCCAGTTGCAGCCGCGACATGAAGCCTGAGGAGATCGACCAAGCCAAGAAGAACACGGGGAAGGAACCCAGGGAGTTCATTGTGGGGTACGACGCCCTCGCCATTTACGTTCACAAGGACAATCCACTGGAGGAAATCACTTTCACTCAACTCGCTGGGATTTATGCCGAGGACGGCCAGTTGACCAAGTGGTCGGAGTTGGGTGTGAAGCTGCCTGGGACGGCCGACGACACGATTGTGCGGGTGAGTCGGCAGTCGAGTTCAGGGACTTATGAATTCTTTCGCGAGCACGTGCTGGCAGACAAGGATTTCAAGCTCGGGTCGCGGGACATGAACGGCTCGAAGGAAGTGGTCGAGTTGGTGGCCTCGACGCTCACGGCGATCGGCTATAGCGGGATGGGGTATGCGACGCCGGCAGTGAAGATGCTCCGGGTAAGGAGCCAGCCGGGCCAACCGGCGGTAGCTCCCAGCGTCGAGAACGCGCTCAACAAGAGCTATCCGGTGTCCCGTTCGCTGTTGCTGTACACGCTGGGCGAGCCTGCCGGGCCCCTCCAGGAGTACCTGAGCTGGATCCGGTCGGACGCGGGGCAGCGGATTGTCGAGGAGACCGGTTACGTGCCGCTGGCCCCGGCGGACCGCGCGCCTTAGTCGGAGGAGAGCTTTTGCCCGCCTTGCCACCTCGCGCGCACCAGGCCCAGCTCCGTGCGTCCCCGGCTTCGCCGCCGAGCGGTTGGCCGCGCGTCATCCCACCTCGACTCGGGCGGCCCGGTGTCGGCCCCATGCGACCATGAACTCCGGTGCCATGCCGCAAGAGCCAGCCGAGGGTTGGGCTGTGCGCCGGGCGCGGCGCGGGCTTTGGGCGTTGGCGGGGGAGCGGTTGTTGGAGGGGTTGATCTACCTGTGTGGGATCAGCGCGATTGTGTTTGTGCTGGGGATATTCTTTTTTGTCTTTCGCGAGGCTTTTCCCGTGCTGGGCAAGGAGAATTTCAGCCTCACCCAGTTTCTGTTCAGCGAACAGTGGTATCCCACGTCGGCGACGAACAAGCGCTATGGGGTCTTGGCGATGATTGCGGGCACGTTGAGCGTCACGGCGCTGGCGATGGTGCTGGCGGTTCCGTTCGGCCTAGGCGCGGCGATTTACATCTCTGAGTTTTGCGGTTCGCGGGTGAAGGAGACGCTGAAGATTGTGATCGAGCTGCTGGCGGCTATCCCGAGCGTGGTCTGGGGTTTTGTGGGGCTGACGGTGATGAGCCGCTTGATTGTCCAATACACGGGGGCGCCGGTGGGGGTGAACATCCTCAACGGAGGCATTATTCTGGCTCTGATGAGCGTGCCGATCATCGTGTCGATCGGCGAAGACGCGCTCAAGGCCGTGCCGGACCAGTACCGCGAGGCGGGGATCGCCTTGGGGGCGACGCGGTGGCAACTGGTTTGGCGGGTGCTGTTGCCGGCGGCCAAGACGGGTCTGCTGGCGGCGGTGCTGCTGGGCGTGGGCCGGGCGGTGGGCGAGACGATGGCGGTGCTGATGGCGACTGGGCACGCGGTGCACATCCCGCATAGCCTGTTGGACTCGGTGCGGACGCTGACGGCGAACATCGCGGCGGAGTTGGGTGAAGCGCCGGAGGGCTCGGATCATTACCGGGTGTTGTTTCTGACGGGGGTGCTGCTCTTCACCCTCACGTTCATCGTGAACCTGACCGCCGACTTCATCGTGCGCGGTATTCGGAAGAAATGAGTTCCTCGTCCAGTCAACGGTTCACGGCGACGCCGCTGAGCCGGCGCAAGGCGCGGCAGGAAGCGCTGGCCCGCTGGATCTTCTGCGGGATGGCGGTGGCGATGATCGTACCCTTGCTGTTGATTGTGGGGTATCTGTTCGAGCGGGCGTGGCCCTCGCTGAGTTTAAGCTTTCTGTTGGAGGTGCCGGCGCGAGGCATGACCGAGGGGGGCATTTGGCCGGCGTTAGTGGGGACGATTTACTTGGTGTTTCTCTCGCTGGCGGTCTCGGCGCCGATTGGGATTTTGGCGGCGGTGTATCTGAACGAGTATGCGGGAGACCACTGGTTTAACCGGCTGATCAATTTGGCGGTGATCAACCTGGCGGGTGTGCCGAGCATTGTGCATGCCCTCTTCGGCCTGGGGGCTTTCGTGTACGCGGCGCGATTCGGCTACTCGATCGTCTCCGCGTCGTTGACCCTGGCGATCATGACCCTGCCGGTCATCATTGCCAGCACGCGCGAGGCGCTGGCCAGCGTGCCGCGGAGCTTTCGGGAGGCGTGCTGGAACGTTGGGGCCACGCGTTGGCAGACCATCCGCGCCGTCGTGTTGCCCAATTCGATCAGTGGCATCCTCACCGGGGTGATCCTGCAAGTCAGCCGAGCGGCGGGCGAGACGGCGCCGATCATGTTTACGGGCGCGGTGTTTTACAAGGTGGTGCAAAAAGGCGACTTCTTCGCCTACGGTCTGCACCAACAGTGCATGGCCTTGTCCATGCACCTGTACACGCTCTCGACCCAGGTGCCCGGAGTGAAGGAATCGATTCCGTTCGCCACGGCGGTGGTTCTGTTGGGGGCGGTCCTCCTGGTCAACGCCACCGCCATCGCGTTGCGGGTCTATCTCCGCGCGCGGAAGAGATGGTGAGCGTGCCCCGAGCCCCGGCTGCTATGGCGGAACCGCCCTGCATCGAAATCCGCGACTTGCGGCTGGCGTACGGCCCCAAGGAGGTCTTGCGCGGCATCTCGCTGGACGTGTTGCCCAACGAGATTTTCGGTGTGATCGGCCCTGCGCAATCGGGCAAGACATCCTTGTTGCGCTGCCTCAACCGCACGATCGATTTCGTCCCGACCGCCCGTGTCCAGGGGACGATCCGGGTGGATGGCGACGAGGTGCGGCGGACCAAGGACGTTTTCGCCCTGCGGCGGAAGATCGGCATGGTGGCTCCCCTGCCGGTCGGATTGCCCTTGAGCATCTATGACAATGTGGCGTTCGCTCCGCGGTGCGCCGGGTTGACGCGCAAGGCCGATCTGGAGGCAATGGTCGAACAGTGCCTCCGCCAGGCGGCCCTATGGGAGGAGGTGAAAGATCGGCTCGACAGCCTGGGAACGCGCTTGTCCGGCGGCCAACAACAGCGCCTGACGATCGCCCGCGCCCTCTCGCATCAACCGGAGATTCTATGCCTGGACGAGTTCTCGATCGCGATCGACCCGGTCACGACGATGCGGATCGAGGAGGTCCTGAAGGAGTTGCGAGCGCACATGACCATCATTTTGGTGACCAATCTCACCCAACAAGCCCGGCGCCTGGCCGACCGCACGCTGTTTTTGTGGAATGGCGAGATCGTCGAGTTGGACCGGACCGACGTGATCTTCTCCGAGCAACCGGCGAATCGTAAAACCTACGAGTATGTGAATGGGATTTTCGGATGATGGACCTGAGCATCACAACGCGCGACCTGAACTTGTGGTACGCGAAGTTCCAGGCCCTGCGCCAGGTCAGTGTCGAGATCAAGCACGGCCTGATCACGTCGCTCATCGGGCCGTCGGGGTGCGGCAAGACCACGCTGCTGCGCTGTTTCAACCGCGTGAACGAACGGTATGGCTATGTGACCACGACTGGAGAAATCCGGATCTTGGGCAAGAACATCTATGACCCGGACGTGTCGCTGGTCGAGTTGCGCAAGTCGGTGGGCATGGTGTTCCAGCGGCCCAATCCGCTGCCGCTGTCGGTTTACGAGAATGTGGTCTTTGGCCTGCGCATTCATGGGGAGCGTCACGAACTCGAGCGCGCGCGGCTCGATGAGGCAGTCGAGAAAGCGCTCAGCGAGGTGGGCCTCTGGGATGATCTCAAGGACCGGCTCGACACCAAGGCGAGCACGCTTCAACTCGAGCAACAGCAGAAGCTGTGCATCGCCCGGCTCCTGCCGCTCAAGCCAGAGGTGATTCTGTTGGACGAACCCTGTTCGGCGCTGGATGTCGACGGCACGCGAGCGATCGAGGAGCTCTTGTTCAGCCTCAAGGGGCGTTACACGATGCTGATCGTCACGCACAACATGGCCCAGGCCCGCCGCGCCAGTGACGAATGCCTCTACATGTTGCTAGGCGAGATCGTCGAGCACCGCCGCACCGAAGACCTCTTCCTCCATCCCCAAGACCCCCGAACTGCCGAGTACATCGAGGGCCGGTACGGCTGACCGCCGCGAAGCCGCCGGCTCGGGTCGCCGGCGGCTGGATCTTCACGCAATCGTAACCTTTCCGACGCGGGGCTGTCACCCGGCCCGGGCACGCTGTCCCCGTCATGCAGCACGACGTCACTGCCACCGATGCGAATCGCGCGACGAAGAGGAGACTGCGGGGGAAGGCCAGCCCGTGGGCTCGGGCGGCCAGCGGCTCCGTCTTGGCGCTGCTGTGTGCCGGCGCCGCGTATGGACAGTCCGCCGACGCCCTGATTGACAAGCTGGTCGAGAAGGGGATTCTCACGGTCCAGGAGGCCAACGAACTTCGGGTGGAAACGGACAAGGACTTCACCCGCGCTTACTGGGTGAAGAGCGGTCTGCCGGATTGGGTGACGGCGCTCAAGCTGAGCGGGGACTTGCGAGGCCGCTACGAAGGTTTCTTCTCGGCCAACCCCGCCTTCGTCGATCGCAACCGGTTCCGCTACCGCATGCGTCTGGGCGTGACGGCGGCGCTGACGGACCGTTTCGAGGTGGGCGTGCGGTTGACCTCGGGCGAGGCTGATGCCAGCTTCGGGGGCGATCCGCTCTCGGGCAACACCAGTCTCGGGTCCAACGCGTCGAAGAAGTACGTCTTCCTCGATCTCGCCTATGCGCGGTGGACGGCGTTGAACACGCCCGAGTGGGACGTGGCATCGTCGTTCGGCAAGGTCGAGAATCCATTCGTGTTTCCTTCGACGTTGATGTTCGACCGGGACTACACGCCGGAGGGTTTCGCGCAAGAGCTGACCCACCGGCTCAACGAGAAGCAATCCCTACGCTGGGCCGGCGGCGGCTTCATCCTGACGGAGGTGGGCGACAGCAGTCGGGACGCCTATTTGCTGGGGACCCAACTGCGGCTGAACTCGGCCTGGACGGACCGGTTGACGACGAGCGTGGGGGCCGGTTGGTTCGGCATCCTCAGCCCCGACAGCCTCACGAATGAAGCGGTGCCCGATCGCGGGCGCGGCAACACGCGGACCGCGGCGGGCGCCTTGGTCTACCACTACAACCCGTTCTACCTGGACGCTGGCGCGACCTACCAACTCGAGAGCTTTCCCTTCTACACGGGCGCGTTTCCGATCACGCTCTCGGGCGATTACCTGCACAACCCGGCGGTGCGCCAGGATGGTCAGGGTTACTCGGTTGGCGTCACCCTGGGCAAGGCTGGGAAGAAGGGCCTCTGGGACTTGACGTACCGCTGGACCTCGCTCGAGGCCGACGCCTGGTACGAAGAGTTGCCCGAGTCGGACTTTGGCGCGTTTTACGAAGCCGCGCCGGTCGGAGGCCGGCC
>Ga0194113_10000369_pt1 | contig 57960 bp, 51 predicted proteins | sample TA2MahC200mmetaG_FD_146193 | JGI IMG/M metagenome (GOLD analysis project Ga0194113, IMG submission 146193) | Freshwater microbial communities from Lake Tanganyika, Tanzania - TA2015017 Mahale Deep Cast 200m | ecosystem: Environmental > Aquatic > Freshwater > Lake | place: Tanzania: Lake...
TTCGGAAAATCATGTGCAGGATACTTCCAAAATATCGTAGGAAAAAAGTCCTCTTGCATTTTTCCCAAATATCTGAGATAATCATAATGCTCTTTTCAGGGTGCCCCCCTCACTCTGGGAAGAGCTTTTTTATTGGAGAAGCTTGGCTTCTCAGTCTATCTAAAATTGTATCCTGTCAGCGCTATGAACACGATGATAGCGTGCATATAAAAGAGAATGGCCATCGCGGGGTAAACCCATAATTGGGCGGTTTGCCTCTGGAGTCTGACCTCTCTGGCTTGATCGGCCCGATTTTTTCCTTGTCTTCTCGTTTGAAGAAAGACTGTCACTGGGGTCACGGCCACGAACAGGATGCTCCAGGCCAGCAGCCAGAGGGGGTAAACGCCCCAGAATAATTCTCTGGCCTGAACCTGAAATAGCTGGATGCACATCAACACGGCCCCGGCCAATCCAAACAAGATCAACCCGATCGGTATCCCAAGCTCCTTGAGATGTTTCTTCCATTTCCAATCCGCCCTTGCTCGCCTGGTCAGCCCGAGGATGGTGAATATCCCGATCAGGGTTGACGAACTGTTGACGGTCATATCGCTCCATCCGTAGAAGCGCTTGGGGTGCAGGCCTTGTTCCAGTTCGTCAACCACCCCCAACATCGAGCCGCAGAGGAAGATCAGAATGAATATGCCCTTGCCCTGATAATCCCTGGAAAGAGCGGCGTAGAGCAGCCAGGCCATCAACGTATATTCTGGGATGTGGATGTGCTTGTTGGGATTGGGTTCGTACCGGATGATGACATAGGCGATGATCGCGCAGGGCACCAGGGATAAGAGATGCGTGAGGCTTCTGTTCTTGAAGAAACCGTAAAGAATGTATGCCGTCCCGATGACGAGTACGCCATATAGGGGGATTTTCCCGGTCGACTCCTGGCCGATGGCGCTTTCCAGCCTCCTGTAGATGAGGATAGCGGAGGGCAGGATGAAGGTGTACCCTGCAATCAGAACCCACAAAGCGACTCTTCGCGCTGTTGGGGTCAGGGATAATCGTTTAGCCACGTCAATTCGCATCTCGCCTCCATTATATACGCCATCCACCCCCTCTTTCACGAGTTTTTTCACAGATGACCGACTCGTAGTTAAAAAGCCGCCCGAGGAGAGCGGCTTTTTGTTTGGACGAAAACCGGTTTACGGGCTGATCTGGAAGAGCATATTCTGGAATATCGCGCAACTATTGCTGTTGCCATCTTCGGTCATATATTCGACATCCAGGTTGGTCATGCCTCCATGACCAGATTCTGCTCTGGCCAGGCTGTATGCGCCGAAATCTTTATCCCACGGCGCGTAAACCGACAGAGACGAGAAGGCGCTGGCATTCGTTTCCCAAATGTCCAAACCGGTATCCATGCGGTTGAGAGAATTGTCCCCGCAAAGCTGGTAATAATTCCAATCAGCTCTGGCGTCAACGCCGAAGGTATTCGTGCGCGGCGTCCCTGAGCCGGACCAGCCCATGACATGGAGGAACCCCTGAACGTAGGAATCTTCCCAATCGCTCGGGTAGGTGGTGGCGAAGGTGAAGCTGGCATCCATATTATCAATCACTGTCCAGCCCATTTCATCCTCGGTATTAGTCTCATAGCGATAGATGTTGACAACTGGAGCCGCGTTGCCCAGGAGTGGGGTGTTCACCCGGTACGTAAAAGGCAGGCTGTATTGGAATTGGTTGCCATACAGGTCGGTGAACCAGATCGTGTCGGCGTTCATGGTGAAGGCAAAACCTTCCAAGACCGGGTAGACATTGGCATCCCAGAGGAAAGCGTAAGCGATCACGGTGCTGTGATCCGAATAGTAGGTATCCAGATAGAACGGCACCGAGCCAGAGCTGGTATTGTTGATATCCCACCCGCAACTGAAAGCGACATCATCATCCGTATCGGGCAGATACCCCACAACCGTGCAGCTTGCGCGCAGATCATGCAGACGACTGCCAACACCATCTGGGAGGGGCACCCACACCGAATCCTGGTAACCGTTTTCTGAGGTCAGATAGGCGCCCGAAAAACCTACTTTTTCGTACTGGTTCACGCCGCCCACGGTCAGGCTGGGATATTTGACTAACAGCTCGTTGAGGCTGTCCTGTCCCAGAGAATAACTGTCGCTGTAGGTTGCGCCCGGCGTGGCGTTTGGGTACATCAGCATCCCTGTTTCGACATCATGCCCCAGGCCAATGGCATGGCCTAATTCGTGGGTCAACACCAATGAGCCGTCATAGCCCCGGCCATCGCCAGACCAGGGATTCCAGTGAAACAGGGTGGCCCCATACTCATCGGTCACCACCCCGCCGGAGCCGAAATTCATCCCGATCAACACTTGCTGATTTGATTCGTACCAGCCCACGTAAGTTGATCCCAAGGGATTACCCTGTAAACCAGATGTCCAGCCGATGACGATATTGGTGTCGCTGCCGCATTCACTGTGTTGGTAGAGATTGAAGCCCGAGTTCGCCATCCAGTAGCGTGCAGCGTTAGAAGCAAAGTCCTGGATGGTGTTGTCCCCCCAAAGATTCATGCCCTGATAGTCATCCCCGTAGCTCGATGCAATGCAAAAGCTGGCCTGCGCAGTTGGCCAGGAGAAACTGCCTGAGGTCAGGCAGTACCCGAGGGGGCAATCGCCTTCTTCGAAGTAATCATACGGCACCTCCTCGCTGCCCTGGTAGCTGCCGCTGGATGAGCTCGACCCTGACCCGGAGCCGGCGCCACCCATGTCAAGATACAAGAAATAGACTCCGCTGGTGGTCCCATCTTCCTGGCCATAGCGGGAAACTGCAACCACATACTCCCCGCTATAGGGCAGGGAATAGGAATACAACCCGGCGTCGGAGCCAAGATCTCCGCCTGCGCTGTTATCGTCGAATGTCAGCCACTGCCATTCTGTACCCCTATACCAAAAGTCAATATAGGTATCCAGATTACCCGCAGCCGATGGAGCTGATGCGATGGCCGTTACCACATCTCCTGCGTTGCCGTTGAAATGCCAGTAATGAATATAGTCGTTGTCGTCAATGACCCCTTGCATGGTTTGGCCGTATTCGATCCAGCCGCCGCCCTCTTCGGCCAAAGCTACCTGGGCACTGCCGAGCAGCGATGCAATCAATGCGATGACGAAGGTAGAACAGAGTATTCTAGAAGTGCGGGAAAGTGTTTCATTCATGCGATGGTCTCCTATGGTCATTGGCTATGATATTGTTGATTCATAACGAACCTTCGGGAGGTTCGACCAACTTCTTCTTATCCCCGCGCTTGATTCTAACATGATCAGGACTTACGCAGTTCGATAAAAAATACCGGAAATTGGGGGTGTGCGGGGTGCGAAGCACCCCGCACACCCCCAATTTCCGGGCTTCTCTTATGCAACTGCGTAAGTCCTAATGATCACATAAACTACACCACCCACCGCTCGAGGAATTCCACAATGCGGCGCTGGTGTTCTTCGGGATAGACCTCGCCCGCCTGGGTGTGGCCGACATCGGTCAGGCGCCAGATTTCTTTTGGCGGCAGGGCGGCGGTGTACAGCTCGTCGAAATCGGGGCAGTATTGATCCAGGTCGCCGTGGATGAACAGGATGGGGCGCGGGGCGATCCTCCCCACCCAACGCGCCGGCTCGTACTGGAACAGGTTGACGCCCAAACGAAGGGAGGTCAGGGCGATCGTCAGCCAGGCTAAAAAAGGCGCAAGCCAGCGCGGGATGCCCAGCTCGAGGCCTCGTCCAGTAATGGCTGTCCGCAGACGGGCTGGAGGGCCATCAACGATCACGGCTGAGATTTCCGGGCAGATTGCCGCGCTCAGGATTGCAATCATCCCCCCATACGAGAATCCCAACAGGCCAATCTGCTGCATCCCCCGGTCTTCGAGGAAATCCACTGCGCCAAGCACATCCCGCCGTTCGAGATATCCGAAGCTGGCCTTGCGCCCCTGGCTGCGTCCATGCGCACGGAAATCGAACAACAATACGTTGAAACCAGCGGGGCGCAGGTATGCGGCGCGGAAGACATCGTAATCCATGCTGCCACCGTGACCGTGCATCACGATGACGGCGCGTTCCGACCCCGGGGCCGGGATCCACCATCCATGCAGAACCACCCCATCCGTAGTTGCGAAGGCGACCTCCTCGAAGTCCAGGCCGAATTCTCCGGGGTTGTGTGTTTCCCCCAAGGGCTGGCGTCGGGTCAAATAAAAAGAGATTCTCAGCCCCGTCGCCAGGGTCGCCAGGAAGAGGGGGAGGATCAACCAAAGGATGAAATTCATTTTTCGTCTTTTCGAACCCAGATCAGGCTGACCGTGCTCAGGGCAAAGAGGAGGGCGTAGCCAGCAAAAATGGTAAAGAACCCCAACCCGGGCTGGTAGCCGTTGAGGTAATCGGCCAGCGGCCCGCCGATGCCTTTGCCGATCATCCCCGCGCCAGCCCCGGCCAGGTTGGAAATGCCCAGGTAACGCCCGGCCTCCTCCGGCGGAACCAGGTCGGTTCCGAGCGCCCAGTTGGCCGTCATGAACAGCCCGGCCCCCACGCCGATGACTCCGCCCGCCACGTAGATCATCGTCAGGTGCGGCGCCCAGATCGTCCCCACCAGCATGACCCCACCCAGCGCAGAGAGCAGACCGCTGAAGCCCACGACGCGTTTGCGCCCAAAGCGGTCAGCCACCCAGCCGCCAGCAAACGCGGCCGCCAGAATGAACAGGCCGATGATGGTCATCAGGTCGCCGTTCATGCTGGCGGCTTCCTCGGCGCTGACACGGAAGGCGAACATCAGGAAGAATGGGGCAAAACCCTGGACGGAGGTCACGGCGGCCAGGAACAACAGCCGGTTGACCACCCACCAGGTGAAACCGGATTGGCGGAGGGCGTCCCGATCCAGGGTGGCATAGGCCCCTGCCCAGACGCCGGCCACCACCGCTACGATCATCGCCGCCACGCCGCCCAGCCCGACAGCGATTGCCAACGCTGTGACCTTTCCGGCGAAGGGCCAGGCCGCCAGCCCGGCCAGCCCCCCAACGAGGCCGCCCCCCACCAGACCGGCTGCTGCCCCCACAGCGATCCCTGCCAGGATGCCGAGCACCCGCAGCATCGGGATTTTGAGCGACACAGAGGGCTTTTCGGCAAGCGGTTTTTCCTTGACCCACAGAACTGTAAGCAACATACTGGCTAACAGCGCCGCTCCAGTGACGAAGACCGCCCAGCCCAATTTCCCCGCGCCGACCAGTTGGGCAATCGTAAAACCAACCAGGATGATGGGGATCAATTCCATCACGGCTTTGATGGCTGAGGCGCGCCCGCGCTGATCTTCCGGCGTCAGGTCGGGGATGAGGCCTTGCAGCGGGCCATGGGAGACATTGGCGGAGAACTGGATCAGGAGCGTGGCGACCAGCAGCATCCAGTAATTCCCCGACATAGCGATGGCCGCCAGGAAGACAAGGTCGAACAAGACGCCGATGAAAATGTAGGGACGGCGCCTGCCAAAGCGCGAGGTGGAACGGTCGCTGAGCAGGCCGGCGGCGGGCTGCACCAGCATGGCAATGACCAGGCCGGCGGCGCTGATGAAGCCCAGGGCTGTTCCCACCTTGTTTTCCGGAACGAAAACAGCCACCAGGTAAGGTGTGAAAACCGACCCGATGGCTGTATTACGGATGTTCAGGCCGAGCCAGAACAGGTTGATCGCGATAAAGTCGTACCAGCGCAGACGTTTCATGTCGCCTCCTTGCTAAGTGCCATGGTTTGACGTGTTAGCTCAACACTCTCTCCAGGTTTGCTCGAGAGAGCAAGTTCAAATCGAAGCCTGGTTCCACAAATGGGCGCACATCGGCCAGGATAGCGTTCCAATCTAGAAGTCGCAGGCGCTCGAGCGCCCGCTCCCGCCAGTTCCCCTCGGTCAGCGCCCCGCCTTGCCAGTCGGTCTGCGCCAGAGCATTGTTCAGTAGAATCAGGTTCGGCGGTGGCCAGGTTGGATCGCTTAGATACCAGAGTAGGTCATACAGATCGCGGCCTTTGGTGTAGGAACGCTGCAAGATGGCATGTAGTTTGCCAGAAAGCAGCGAAGCTTTGTCATGATGCTGAAGCTGGAGTACTACGAAGCGGCGCACCACTGTGGTCGCCAATCCGGCGCCGGCTGGCGGATTGGTATCTATTTCAAGCTTGACCGCCAGTACTTCACTGCGCTGACCAGATAACTCGAGATCGTAAAGCAAGCCGGGAAATCGCAGGAACGCGCTGTGAACCGTCTTTCGATCATTGACCTTCAATTCGACGGGATAGCCTTCTGGCGTCAATTCAGCTCGGATCGCCTGCAAGTAACCTCGGAAATCGTACTGCGTGTGGTTACCCTCCAGGGTGAAATCCAGATCTTCTGAGTAGCGTCCATGAGCATATAACAAGCGTAAGGCTGTACCTCCATGGAATGCTAACGGAATCATGGCTCCGGCTCGCTGTAACGCAGCCAGAATGCGCGCCTGCAGATACTCACGCGCCAGATAGCGACCCTGCACTGTGGTGGGTGCCTGCCGCACCAGTTCGATTAGATACTCTTTCACAATGTCTCATACTCTCGGGTATTGTTTTCAATTAACTGGGCAATGGCGTTGACAGCCCGGCGCATTTTGGAAGCGTTGAAGGCCTCTGCCTGACGGTGTAACTCACCGAGATCCAGACGTTCCAGGTTTTGCAGGCGCAGTTCGCGCAAGTATTCGGGTTTATCCCCATCAGGCTGTAGATACACCAGGTCGAGCAGGGCTTTTTCTGGCGTAGCCACCAGCGCATGCTGGCTTGCTTGTGTCGGACATTGTAAATTCGCCATACGATAGCCGCTTAACAGTTCGGGCTTGATGTGCCGAAACTCGAAAATGCCCAGCGGCGTCTCCCGACGCTCCGGGCGACCAGTGGTCACGCTGAGGGTGACATGAACGATGTCTGGGATTAGCCCATAGAAAGCCAATGCTGTTTGGCGGCTGACATAAGAAGCCCGTTGCATGCGGTTAGCGATCAAGAAGGGGTGCGGTTTCACCTTCTGATAGGGAGGGGCAATGGCGTACAGGCCGCGGCGCAGTTGGTATATCCGCCCGCTGTTTGTCCAGCGGGTCAGTTGTAGTCGTACAATATCCGGATTGACCTCCCCTGCCAGCAGCAGGGCGGTCTCGAAGACCGGCTCATCGCCGACCAACTCCAGCACGCGTTCGAAATTCATACTGGAATATTATCATAGATGCTAAAATAATGCAATAGATTGAGCGGAATCATCATCTTTCTATGTGAACTCCACAGGGCGTAGGATAGGTTTGTTCTTGGAATCACCCCAAAAATGGGCCGGGTGGGAGTCGAACCCACATGGTGTCTCCACCGGAGGATTTTAAGTCCCCTGCGTCTGCCATTCCGCCACCGGCCCACAGATAAGATTCTACCCGGAGTTGAGGATTGGTCAAGGTTCAGCAACCCAATACCCATCTTCTCCAGGATATAAAATGACCTGTCGCATACCAACCTCCTGTTCGTAATTGTGTACTGATATTAAACCCCCAGACAAAAATCCCCGGACGGTGCGGTATGCTGTCCGGGGATATACTGTTTACTGATCCTTCGACTTTGCTCAGAACAAGTATCTGTTCACTGCTTACTGTTCACCGGCCACTGCATCGGGTACAGGCTTCTTGCTCCGTAGGATGGCCCAGATTAGCCCAGCCAGCAGCGCCAGGATAAACAGCCAGCCGCCCCAGCCCAGGTTTTTATAGGTTACTACGATGGGAGCCACGATCAGCGCCACCAGGTTGACTACTTTGATCATCGGGTTGAGGGCCGGGCCGGCAGTGTCCTTGAAGGGGTCGCCGACGGTATCGCCAACCACCCCCGCCTTGTGTCGCTCGGAGCCTTTGCCCAGGTTATTCGCCGGGTCGCGGGGCTCGTCCTCGATCATCTTCTTGGCGTTGTCCCAGGCGCCGCCAGCGTTGTTGAGATAGACCGCCAGCAACTGCCCGGAGAGGATGATGCCTGCCAGGAAGCCGCCCAGGGCTTCGACTTGAAGCACCAAACCGACGAGGATGGGAGAGACCACCCCGATCAGCGCCAGGGGCACCAGCTCTTTTTGAGCGGCCTGGGTAGAGATGGTCACCGCCTGCCGATAGTCGGGTTTGACTTTGCCCTCCAGCACGCCCAGCTTGAACTGGCGTCGAACCTCCTCGATGATCAGCGAGGCTGCTCGGCTGACGGCCTGGATGGCGAAGGAGGAGAACAGCCAGGGGATGGCGCCGCCGATCAGCATTCCCACGAAGACTTTGGGCATGGAAACGCGGATGCCATATTGTAAGGCCAGGGGATCCACACGCCCGACATCGGTGATGAAGGAGCCGAACAGCGAAACCGCGGCGATGACCGCCGAGCCGATGGCGATGCCTTTGGTGATGGCCTTGGTGGTGTTGCCCACGGCGTCCAGGTCGGCCATGATCTTCTGGGCTTTCCTGGTTTCGGCGTCTTCGAGTTTGTTCCAGGCGATCTCGCCGATGCCTGCGGCGTTGTCGGAGATTGGGCCGAAGGAGTCCATGGCTACATTGTTGCCGGTCAACGTCAACATGCCGATGCCGGTCATCGCCACTCCGTAGAGCACATAAGTGAATTGTTCGACCGGATTGGCGGAGACGCCGCCGTAGATCAGGATCGAGGCGAAGATGGTGGCAGCGATGACGATGATCGCCCACACTGAAGATTCGAAGCCCACCGAGGTGCCTGACAGGATCAGGGTGGCTGGGCCGGTATCAGCCGCCTTCTTGATTTCTTTGACGGGCGCGCCATGAGAGCTAGTGAAGTAATCCGTCAGACGATCAATCAGGATGGCTAGCAACACGCCTACGGTTGTCGCCGCGAAGGGGCGCCACCAGCCGCCGTTGACCTCGCCCATATAGAAGAAGGCCATCAGGCCAAATAACAGAGTCGAGATCGCCGCGGAAGAGAGGAAACCGGTGAAAATCGCCTTCATGGCATTTCCGCTTTCCCCAGGGCCGCCTTTGACCAGGTATGTGCCGATGATGGATGCCAGCACGCCGATGCCGCGCACTAGCAGCGGGTAGATGATCCACTCCAGGTGGCCGGTCAGGGCGGTCAGCGCCACGCCCAGGATCAGGCTGGAGACGATGGTCACCTCGTAAGACTCGAAGATGTCTGCGGCCATACCGGCGCAGTCGCCCACGTTGTCGCCGACCAGGTCAGCCACGACGGCGGGGTTGCGGGGATCGTCCTCGGGGATGCCGGCTTCGACCTTGCCGACCAGGTCCGCGCCTACGTCAGCGGCCTTGGTGTAGATGCCGCCGCCCACGCGCATGAACAGAGCCAGCAGCGTGCCGCCGAAACCGAATCCCAGCAGGGCATCCGGCGCGGCGACGCCGAAAATCAAAAAGATGACTGTACCGCCGAACAGCCCCAGGCCATCGGTGAGCATGCCGGTGATGGTGCCGGCTCGATAGGCGATGCGCACCGAATCGCCGAACGAGCGCCGGGAAGCTGCGGTCACGCGCACATTGCCTTGCACGGCCATTCGCATCCCGATCTGCCCGACGATCAGCGAGAAGCCCGCCCCCATGGCGAAGGCGACGGCGCGCCCGATGCCGATGATCCAGCGCACCTGCTGCTGCTCGCCGTCATCGAGATGTTCAGCGCATTCCAGCGCATCTTGGTAGGTTTCGCCCTTGACGGTCATGCAGTACCACTCTGAGGCCTCAGGGGTGGGTTTGACGATGAAGACCGAGGCGAACAGGGCTACAGTCAGGATCAAGATCAAGGGCAAGATAGATTTCAACTGCCGCCTGAGGTAGGCATCCGCGCCCTCGCGGATGGCGTTCCAGACTTCTTGCATCTTCTCATCGCCTTTGTCTTCGCGCAGGATTTGGGCGCGCAAGAAGATGGCGTACAACAGCCCTAAAATGGCGACGACCAACACGCTCCAAATCGCGACTTGTTCGAATGGTTCCAGTCCGAGTCCAAACATAAGAAATATCCTCCAGCTTTTCGAAAAACTGTGTGTACTTCGACAATGTCAACTTTGCGAGAATTTCCAAAAATAGGGGGTGGCAGGGCTGCGGAGCAGCCCTGCCACCCCCTATTTTCGGGCTTCTCGTCCATGAGTTGACATTGTCCAGGTACTGAAAAAACTCGTAAACAGGATACGGGGCGGCAGATGTGGGGCGGCGTGCTACGCATGCCCCCCACATCTGCCGCCCCGCCCTCTCTGTGGGATTGTACAGGTCTGGTATATATGTGTCAAGTTTTGCCCTCCAGTGTGGAACCGTTTCCGCAGATACGAAGTGTTAGCGTTTTGTTAGAAATATAACGGGTGCTTGACTTCCTTCTTCAAGCTGAGTAGTATTGATACGTTAATCGGGATGAATTCCAAGCGCCGCGATCAGACAGATCGCTGTGCTTTTTGTTGGTCAACAGGATTCTGGTCGCATCAGGAGGTTACGTTATGATCCAGGTAGAGGGATTAATCAAGGATTATGGCCCGCGCAGAGCCATTGATGATCTCACCTTCCACGCCGAAAAGGGCGAGATCCTGGGGTTTCTTGGCCCCAATGGGGCTGGAAAGACAACCACCATGCGCATTCTCACCGGTTTTATGCCGCCTACGGAGGGAACAGCCCGTGTGGCAGGCTTCGATATCATCGGCGAATCCATCGAAGTGCGCCGAAGGGTGGGGTACGTCCCTGAGCGTATTTCTTTGTATGAGGATATGCAGGTTTTCGAGTACCTCAAGTATATGGCCGACCTGCGCCATCTGCCTGAGGCCGAGGAGCGGGTTTTGGATACCATCGAACAAGTTCGAATGGTGGAGCGCGCCGAGAGCTATATCTCTAGCCTCTCGAAGGGGATGCGCCAACGCATCGGCCTGGCGCAAGCTCTTTTGCACCAGCCAGAGGTGCTGATCCTCGACGAGCCGACGATCGGCCTCGATCCAGCCCAGATCATCGAAGTGCGCAACCTGATCAGGGAAATGGGCAAGGATCGCACCGTGCTGCTCTCCACGCATATTCTCTCGGAGGCGCAGCAGGTTTGCGACCGTGTGTTGATCATCAACAAGGGGCGCATTGTCGCCGAGGACACCCCCGAACATCTGGGAGCGCGCCTGAGCGGCGCGCAGCACATCCAGATCGAAATCGGCGGGGATGCCGAGGGGTTGGAAACCCTCGTCGAGGCCATTCCTGGCGTTGACCGCATCAGGAAGCTGGATGATGGCCGCTTCGAGTTCCAGGCCGCCCCCGGGGGCGATCTTCGCCCCCAGGTGGCTCGGGCTGTGGTGGAGGGTGGGTACGACCTCCTCGAGATGAAAACGAGCGGCCTGAGTCTCGAGGAGATATTCTTGAAACTCACCCGCGATACAGATGATGATTGGGAGGCGGATGACGATGCGTAATATCTGGACGATTGCCCGACGTGAATACAACCTGTATTTCGATACGCCCATGGCCTATATGGTAGCGTTTTTGTACCTGGTGGTGCTGGGCGTGATTTTCTATTACAACCTGCTCACAGCCATGTATCAGCAATACGCCCCACAGGTGCAGGCGGTGGTTGGCCCGATGGTGACTTTGATTCTGTTCCTCACCCCTGCGTTGACGATGCGTCTGCTGGCGGCTGAGAACGGAGAGGGCACCATCGAGTTGCTGCTGACCGCTCCGGTGCGCGATTGGGAGCTGGTGGTCGGTAAGTGGCTGGCTGGTTTCCTATTCATGCTGACATTGCTGGCCGTCACGCTGGTTTACCCACTCATCATGCACCAGTTGGTTGAACCGGGGATAGACCAGGGCGTGCTGATCTCTACCTACCTGGGATTGATTTTGATGTCCGGTGCATTGATCGCGGTGGGCGTGGCGATCTCATCGTTATTTCGGAATCAGACAGCAGCCTTCTTTGCCACACTGGGGGCGCTGCTTCTGCTGTGGCTGATCGGCATCCCCTCGGAAGCCGCCGGGTCTTTGGGAAGCAAGCTGTTGATGTATCTGGATTTCCGCAGCCACTTCTATAATTCGCTCTTTCGCGGCGTGATTGACCTTGCCGATATGGTCTATTACCTCAGCCTGACAGCTTTGGCCCTCTTCCTGGGCGCATTATCTATCGAAATTCGGAGGTGGCGCTGATGAAACCTGAATGGCGACGCTTCGCTCCCATTGGCCTGTTTATCTCTTTAGCCGCAGCCCTGGTTTCCCTGGGCCTGTACATCGTGCAGCGCGAGTTCAGCCTCTATTTGCAGGTCGGTCTGGCGCTGGTTGTGGTTGGGCTGGCGCTCTTCGCCGCCCTCGATCCAGACCGGGTGCGGAAGGCTCTCACGGGCCGGCAGGCGCGATATGGAAGCAACGCCCTGGTGTTGACTCTGGCCTTCTTGGGCATCCTGGTCGTGGTGAATTATTTCGTCTACGGGAATTCTAAGCGCTGGGATTTGACCGAGGATAAACAGAACACCCTCACCCAGGAGACCCTGGATACCATGGCGGCTTTGCCTGAGCCGGTGACTGCCCTGGCGTTCTTCTCGCCGCAGCGCAGCAGTGGATATGCACAGAGCTTGTTGGACGATTATAAATTCTATTCCGATGGCAAGCTAGACTACAAATTCATAGATCCACTCTCGAATCCCCAGGCTATCCAGGAGGCGCAGGTGAACAAGGATGGCACGATCGTCTTCCGAATGGGAGATCGGCAAGAGCAAGCGACCTCGGTAACTGAGCGCGAATTCACAGGCGCCCTGGTACGCTTGATGAGCGGACAGGAGCATGTGGTCTATTTCCTCAGCGGTCACGGCGAGTACAGCCCTGATGAAACCGGAGATCAGAGTTACGCCTTGGCGCGCACGACCCTGGAGAGCAAGAATTACACCGTTCAGACTTTGAATCTGCTTTCTTCGAATCGAGTGCCTGAGGATGCCTCGTTGATCGTCATCGCCGGCCCGTTGCATTCGTTGATCCAGGCAGAGGTTGATCTGCTGAGCGCCTATCTCGATGGCGGCGGGGCAGTGATGTTGCTCTCCGAACCGCCTGTGTTGACGGAATTCAGCGACGATGCGGAAGCAGACCTCCTGGGTGTCTATCTGTCAGAAAACTGGGGCATCACTCTGGGCGAGGACGTCATCGTAGATACAACCTCAACCCAACCCTTGTTCGCCTACGCTGCTGAGTACGGAGATCACCTCATCACACAGCGGATGCAGCGTGTTGGCACTGCATTTCCCACAGCGCGCAGCCTCCAGATGAATACCGATTCGGAGAATGCCTTTGCCACCCAATTGGTCTTGACCGCCGCTCAATCCTGGGCAGAGACGAATCTGGAAGCTGTCCAAACCGGTGGAAAGATCGCCCCTGACGAAGGCGTGGATCGGTTCGGCCCGCTGGTGATTGCGGCTGTTGCCGAGGCCTCGGGCGGCGAGGGTCGCCTGGTCGTTTTTGGCGATTCCGATTTTGCCGCCGATGTCAACTTCACCTACCTGGGGAATGGGGATATGTTCGTCAACTCGGTGGATTGGGCTGTTGGTCAGGAAGAATTGATCAACCTGACGCCCCGCAATCCTACCCAACGTATTATGTTGCCGCCGCAGCCCTATATGATGAACTTGATCCTGCTGGGCGTAGTATTCGTCCTCCCTGGCACGGTGCTGGCATCTGGCATCGTCGTCTGGGCGCGCAGGAAACGACGAGGGTAGCGCCATGATCCGCCGTTCGACCTGGTTTGTAGTAGTCGTCTTCCTGGTTTTGGTAGCCTCTGTGCTGTACTGGAATAACCGGGAAGTCCCCCCAGGCGAGGCGGGAGAGACCCCACAGTCCTCCCTGGGGGTGGAAACTGCTCTGGTTTTCGATATCCCTGAGGGAGTCTATGTCGCGGGCTTGCGCGTCGAGGATGCGGAGGGGAATCTTGTGGATATGCAGCGCAAGGATGAAGGTTCACCCTGGGCGATCATCGAGCCGCCCCGAGACGATGCGGATAGCGACCGCATCCAGGGCGTCGTTGATCAGCTAACCTTCATGAGCGTAGACACGGCTCTCGTGACCGCCCCGGAGCTGGATGTGGTTGGCCTGGAGGCGCCTCAGTATTCGATCCTATTGACGTTCAGCGATGGTCAGCAGCACAGCCTCTACATTGGCGATGAAACCATCACGACCACCAGTTACTACGCCCGCCTGGACGATGGTTTGCCCTTCGTGGTTGGCATGTACGATGTCGAGTCGGCAGTCGGCATCCTGGAAAACCTGCCGGTGTTGCCAACGCCGACATCCGAATCGGAGCCGGTCCTTACAGAGGAACCGTAGTCCGTTGGCTACGTGATCTTCGTGGATTCCCCGAACCTTGTTTCTTCATTAACTCTGCGTACTCTGCGACTCCGCGGTGTTACTTTTTTTTAGTGGACTCATTAATGTGTTCACTGAAAAAACTCACGCATGAGAGGGCGGGGCGGCATATATGGGGGTGCGTGCGCAGCACGCACCCCCATATATGCCGCCCCCTATTCTCTATTCGTTGTTTTTTCAGTAGACTCATTAATCTCATTTGTTGGTAAAATACACCGCCAAGCAACGAGGAACAGAAACATGGCATCTTCTCAATAACCTGGGGATGGCAACACACCGTCCCGAAGGTTCGAGCGGTTCGAACGTGTTCTTCGAGGTAACCTTCGGGATGTTTCCCCTTCTTTTTGAGATGATACGTAACATGGGTTTCTCAGGTTCATTGTAACTGCTCAGCCATCGAACGGATTAGCCCGAAAAAAGGGTGTGCGAAGGGGGCGCAGCCGCTTTGCGTTCGCACACCCTTTTTTCGGGAACTTCCCCGTTTGGCTGAGTAGTTACGGTTCATTTTCGATTTGTCGAAAGTGAAGTGAGACTACGATGATAGACGAATCCTTGTTATCTTCTATCGAAGACCTTGATGACCTGCCTGGCGGTGCGGGGGATGTCTCACCGATTGCGCGCCTGTTGGAGATTGGGCGCGAGAATGGTTATGTCACCATTGATGAAATCCTGAGTTTCTACCCAGGCGCCGAACAAGATGTCAGCCAGATCGAGGAGACCTTTGCGGCGTTGCTCAGCGCCGGGATTCCTTATGTTGACGATGATGGTTTCGAAGAACCGTCCGATAAGGAACTGGAAGCAGAGACAGAATTCGACCGGGAAGCTGAACTCCGATTGGATGATAACTTCCTTGCCAATATTGATACTAGCGATACGATTGGTCTGTATATCAAAGAAGTTGGCCGGGTGCCTTTACTGACTGCGGTAGAAGAAGTTGATCTGGCCAAGCGCATCGAGCGCGGCCGCTCATCGAGTCAGGAATTGGCTGCCGGAAAACTCGGCAAGGACGATCGCTTTGTGTTGCAACAGTTCATCCGTGATGGCTGGGCAGCGCGCGAGCACCTGATTACTGCCAACTCCCGTCTGGTGATCAGCGTCGCCAAGAAATATATGGGCCGTGGGGTGCCCTTCCTGGATTTGATTCAGGAAGGCAATATCGGCTTGATTCGGGCTGCCAAGAAATTCGACTATCACCGCGGCTATAAATTCAGCACCTATGCCACCTGGTGGATTCGCCAGGCTGTGACGCGCGCCATCGCCGACCAGGGGCGCACCATCCGCCTGCCGGTGCACATGGGCGACCAGATCAACAAGCTGCTGCGTGTCCGCCACCATTTGACCCAGGAGCTGGGGCGTGATCCCACCATCGAGGAATTAGCCATTCATTTGCAGGTTTCGCCGGAGAAGGTGGAGTATATGATGCGGGTGGCGCGACGGCCTTTATCTTTGGAGATGCCCACAGATGATGAAGCGGACTCGGTTTTGGGGGACTTCATCCCCGATGAGGATTCGCCTCCTCCCGATGACAAAGCGATCCAAAACCTGCTCAAAGAGCATCTCTCGACGGTTTTGGATAACCTGCCCCCGCGCGAAGTGCGTGTGCTGCAACTGCGCTATGGGCTGCTGGATGGACAGCTCTACACCCTGGAAGAAGTTGGTCGCAAGATGGGCGTGACCCGCGAGCGCGTCCGCCAGATCGAGGCGCAGGCTCTCAGCCGTCTGCGCAGTCCGGCCATTCAAGAGAGGCTGAACGAGTATTTGGATTGAGAACCCCGGTTTCTCCAAGAAACCGGGGTTCTGATTAGGGGGTTCTTTTGAAAATCAACATCCCATCGCTGCCGTAGATATCGGTGGGGATTTTATGCAACAGTGTGTAGCTCTCTTCGAATCGGGGATCTACGAATAGCCCTTTGCGCCCGTAAGTTTCTAGAAGGACGAGGTAATCAGGGGCCTGGTCGAAGATCAGATCGGGTGGAACAGCGTAGTTGATGGTGTAATAGGACTCGTCCAGCGGGTAGTATGCCAGCGCCTGGGGAGAGTTCAACCCGACTGTGTCGAGGATGCGAGCTGGCGTGTAGAACCCCAATACGCCCACGTCTCCGGCGGCCAATACGGGGATCGAAGTGGGATGATCGCCAATTTCGTTGGACAAGATTTGCGCGGCCTGGCGGTAGAGCAGCTCCAGCTCGAACCAGGCCATCTCTGGGGCCGGTCGCCCGGGGCCGTGATCGGGTCTTAGAGTCCAGCCCCGCAGGGTCAGCGCCAGGGGGAACAGGATCACCAGGGGGAGCAGTAAAATGTTCATTCGGGCGCGCCAGCCTGGGGTCCCCGTCTGAACATCCCTGCTTTTGGTGATTGTCCGAATAAAGCTTTCCATCCCCACCAGAATGAAGAAGATGTAGGCTGGCAACGGCGGCGTCAGATACCAGCGGAAGATGAGCGGGTTGGCGATGGCGAATGCGGCGAAATACAGCCAGGGATAGGCGATCCAGGGCCAGAGACGGCGATCTGCTACAAGAGCAGCATGTCCCCCGATGGCGAAGAAGAAGGGGTAGATGATCATGCCGACGCCGATCCAGGGGACGCCGAAGGTCAGGTGGCCGAGGAAGGGTGTGGTGTAATGCTGGAGCAGACGGGTCAGCGCGGCGGTATCGGGCAGGTGGTAGGCCAGGGATTTGGCCAGGATGGAGTGGGGGATGAGGCTGCCGAAGTAGAGGGCGGCGAAGGCGAACCAGGCGGCGGCGGGGAGGATGAAGGCGAGCGCTTCGGTGAACAGTGAACGGTGGTCGGTGGTCGGTTTTTCAAGAAGGGTGGCGGTTTGCTGGCCGCGGTCAGTTGTCTGCGGTCTGCGGTCTGAATGTGAAACGTATAACGTGAAGTGTGAGATGCCTAAGGGGGCGAGCAATAAGAGTGCGTCTGGTCGAGTGAGCAGGCTGAGGGAGGCCAGGAGGGCGGTGAGGATGCGGCGATTCGATGTGTGCGTGTAGACGGCCGCGGTGAGCAGCAGAACGTACAGGCTGGTCTCCAGGCCGCCGATGGCGAAGGTGACGCTGAAGGGCGCGACAGCCCAGACCAGCCCGGCGGCCGCGCCGGCGATCTTGTATCCCAGGCGTGTTCCGAATTTCCAGAGCAGCAGGGCGGTGAGGGCGTCGGCGAGGGCGTTGAGGGCCAGGGCGATCACGGGGAAATTCGCTTCCGCGCCTCCCGTGAGAGCGCCCACGGCGACCAGGGTCAGGGTGTACAACGGCGTGGTAGTCCCCAGCACACGCTCGTCAGGGTTGTAGACGAAGCCTTCGCCGGCCAGGATGTTGCGGGCGTAGCGATAGGTGATATAGGAATCGTCAATCGTGCGCGGGCCAGGGATCAACCGGGCGGCGACGGCGAGAGTGAATATCGCCAGAGGGATGATGATTTGTAGGCGTTGCTTCATTTATTAGGACGCAGATGACCGCGGATGGACGCGGATTTTTGGGTACGTTTTATGGTCTCTGCGCAAAGATCATGGCGTCTTCGTTCTCGAAGATCAACTCGTATCTGGACGAATCCGCAAGCGATTCCTGAAAAAGCATGACCTGGATTTCATTCTCTTTCAGGGCTTTCGTGGCGATGTAGATATGCGAGAAGGTGAGCTGATGGCGGTTTGCCCAGACCTCCAGGTCGGTTATGTCTGTTGAAGCAAGGCTCTGTAATTCGGTGTGAAGCTTGACGCGGCGAGAAAATTCTCTATCCGGCAGCCATTCGTGCCCCTGGGGCGTCGCCAGGCTAGAGCGGCGGCTGAGGGCGGGAAACCATTCGCTGGTGTAATCATCCCCATAGCTCTCGTGGCCGGTCAAGAGGAGGAAAGTCGAGTTCTCTGTGGTGTGATGACTGACCCACTCCATCGAGGCGGCCTGCGCCTGGGAGAGGCTGTTGTAACCCGGCGCCAGGTAGGCGGAGACGAGGGCGTAAATCAACAGGAATGCGACGGTACATTTTGCTAACGTCCCTGAATACATATTGTCGGAATTTTTTGAGGCCGCCAGGGGCAGGATCGCCCGCTCGACGCCGACGCCAACCAGCAGCGCCGTCGGGATGGCTGCGTACACCGCGCTCAGTCTTGGTTCGAAGACGAAGACGGCGGCAAGCCATGCGAGGAGGAGGTAATTTCGGGCGCGCAGGCTGGCCAGCAATCCCAGGAAGCCGATCACAGCCAGGATATCCACAAGAGGTTCGTTGGTGAACAGAAGCGAGAATGGGGTGAGCAGAGATGAGAGAGAAAAGGATTCTGTTTGGTAGGGGAAAAGCAGCGTGGCCAGTCCGTGCCGGTAGATCAACGTGGCCCACCAGGGCGATGTCAGGAGGGCGGTTCCCAGGGCGACGAGGATTGATCTGGCGAGGTGGGGTGCACTTTCCCAAAGCGCATCCCACCTGATAAAGAAAACCAATAACACCCCGCCGATATAGAGGGCAAACCAGGCTGTTCCCGGGTGACTCAAGACCGTCAGGCTGGCAAAGAGGATAGCCAAAAGGATGGTTCGTTTGTTTGCAGTTGTGTACAGAGAATGAATTTGGGTCAGCGTCAGGAGGGCGAAGAGGAAGCCTGCGGCGCGGGTCAGCCCGGCTCCGACGATCAGCGGGTCGAAGGCGGTGGGCAACAACGCGAAGGCGATGGCAGCCGAAATGACCTGGATCGTCGTAGGCAGCAGCGCCCGCGCAAGCAGATAGAAAGCCGGGATGGTGAGACAACTGAGGATGGGGGGGAGCAGTCGGATGAGATCGAAGGTCGAAACACCAGGCAAACTCGCTAATAGACGAGCGAGGAATAGCGCCAGGGGCGGGTAAGCGAATGGGATTTGTGTCTGATTGTAGCTTGTGTATTGGGGGAGAATCGTGTTGGCCTCTCGGAGATCCTGGATCAAGGTGAAGAAGAAGCCCCCATCGTTGAGAGGATACTCAATGGGCAGCACATGCACGAAGCGGACGAAGGCGCCGAGGAGAAGCGCAACCCCTAATCCGAGAAGGCGGATGATATTCTCGTTCCTAGAAGTGACTCGATCAGATGGGGCGCTCATCGAAATAGAGTAAAATGAGGGTATCGTATACCAATGGCTGAATTATATGCTCGATAGATATTTTCAGGCAAGCCGTAAATATATATGCCTCATCACCATCGTCGGCGCGGTTTTCGTTTCTGTTGCGCTGAAGTTCTGGCTGCTGCTGATCGAGGCTGTGCCCTTCAACAGCGATGAGGCGATCGTGGCTCTGATGGCGCGCCACATCCTGCAGGGCGAACGTCCGATTTTCTTCTATGGCCAGGCCTATGTGGGCAGCCTGGATGCCTGGCTGGTAGCCGGGGGATTTGTGATCTTCGGCGAGGCGGTCTGGGTGATCCGGCTTGTGCAAGGTCTGTTATACGTGGGAGTCATCGTGACCACGATCGAACTGGGCGAGGTCGCTCTTGGCTCCCGACGGGCTGGGAATCTGGCTGCCTGGTTCCTGGCGATCCCTCCCGTGGTTGTGACTCTCTACACAACGGCTTCGCTGGGGGGGTATGGCGAGGCTCTGCTTCTGGGGAATTTGATCCTTCTCGAGGGCTTCTCTCTGATCAACGCGCTGGGCGATGATCGGATGATCCCGACCTGGCGGTGGTGTCTGTGGGGAGGTCTGGTCGGCCTGGGGATTTGGGCTTTTGGCCTGACGCTGGTGTACAGCCTGCCGGTAGGGATCGCTTTGTTGGGGTATTGGGGGCATGGGAAAAAACTGGTTGAAACCTTGCGATTGTTTGCAACCTGGCGGGCGGTATTTTTGATTCTGCTCGGCGTGTTGGTGGGTTCTGCGCCCTGGTGGATCTATGCCAGTCAGCATGGCCTGGAACGGTTGATTTGGGAATTGAGCGGCGGCGCCATCGCAGGGGTGGAGCAGGCCCCCTGGCTGGTGCGCACCTGGGATCATTTCTGGACTTTCTTCCTGTTTGGCGGCACGGTGATCTTTGGGTTGCGTCCTCCCTGGGAGATTCGCTGGTTGGCAATGCCTCTTCTGCCTCTGTCGCTGACATTCTGGACGGGTGTGCTTGTGCATATCGCTGGCCGGCTCCGGGCAGGACAATCTCATCGAAGAGGGGCGGGCTTGCTGATTGGGGTGATGGGGATTCTGTTCCTCGGCTATCTCTTTACCCCCTTTGGGGCTGACCCCTCCGGTCGCTATTTCTTGCCCCTGACGATCCCCTTATCTCTTTTCGCCGCCGAGATGATCATTCGTTGGGTTAACGAATATGGCCGTTGGATTTGGGGCCTGGCCGGTTTGATCCTGGCCTTCAATCTATGGGGGACGATCCAGAGCGCGGTGGAATATCCGCCCGGCGTCACAACACAGTTCGATCCGGTTGCTCAAGTGGATCATCGTTACTTGGATGAGTTGATCGCATTTCTCAACGAACAGGATGTCAGGCGAGGCTATACCAATTATTGGGTGGCCTACCCCCTGGCCTTCGCCTCGGGTGAGCAATTGATCTTCCTGCCGCGCCTGCCTTACCATGAGGATTTTCGCTATACCTCCCGCGAGGACCGCTACCCGCCCTATCGAGATTTGGTTGAGAATCACGAACGGATTGGCTACATAACCACCCGCCACCCCGATTTGAATAGCTGCTTGCGAAATTATTTTTCCAGTTTCGAGGTGTCTTTCGAGGAGCAGCAGATTGGCGATTATCATATCTTTTACGATTTGTCTCGCGACGTGCGTCCCGAAGAGATGGGATTCGGCGGCGGTTCGGAGGAAATCGAGTGTGATGAGGAATAATTCTTTGGCCCCGGCATTGGCGACTGCTGCCCTGCTGATCGTCTACGTGGCGGCTGTGATCCTTCAGGCGGGGGGCGACCCTCTGGCCCTGGCGCGGATTGGCACACGCTTCAGTCAGGGCGACCCTCAGGGGTCAGAAGGATACGATGGGCAGTTCGTTGTCTATATCGCCCGCGACCCCATGCCTGAGTCGGTGGTCTCGCGCCTGGATGTTCCGGCCTATCGTTACCAGCGGATTCTGCTCCCCATGCTGGCGCGCGCCTTTGCCTGGGGAGACGCCGATGGTATCCCCTGGGTATTGGCTGTTTTGGGAGTGTTGACTCAATCTCTGGGGACCTGGGTAGTAGCTGTGTTACTCAAGCGCTGGGGCGTCAATCCATGGTATGCCCTGGTTTATGGCCTGTGGGTGGGTTTTGTGCTGGCTGCGCGTTTGGATTTGCCCGAGCCGTTAGCGTATGGTTTGGTAGCCGCTGGCTTTCTGGCAATCGTGGATGAGCGGCATCTCCTGGCCTGGTTGCTGATGGGGTTAGCGTTGTTTGCTAAAGAGGCAGTGCTGCCTTTCGCGGCTGCGCTTGGATTGGTCTATCTCTGGCAGCGGGAATGGCGGCGGGTGGTGGGGCTGGGATTGGCGGCCGGGCTGCCTTACGGTTTGTTCCAACTCTGGTTGTGGCGCGTCTTCGGCGCTTCGGGGCTGGGTTCCGGCGGGGCGTACGCCACCGCTTTTGAATGGGCGCCCTTTATGGGATTGCTGCGCGTTGGCTACTACGATTTGCCGCTTTTACTGGCGTATCTGGTGGTTTTTGGGCCTTCGATCATACTGCCGACGATCTGGGGGTTGGTAGCCGCAAGCCGCCGGGCGATCAAGGGGGAGGTGAACCTCTGGACCCTGGGGTTGATTCTGGAAGCTCTCAGTGTGGCGGCGTTGCCTTTCTCGACCTTCGCCGAGCCGGGCGGATTGCTGCGCTATTCCTGCGGTTTGCTTTTGGCAGTTTTATTGTTTGCCTCGCGTTATAATCTTTGGCGTCCGTTGCGCTACGCTCCTCTATGGCTGGCGATGAATGCTGTCTTGTGGGCAGGTTGATTATCATGTGAATCCGTGAAAAAGAAGCAGCTTTTCTTCCATTTGACTACTCGCAAGCTGGCGATCGCGATCACATTTCTGGCTGTGTTTGCCATGGCGGCGCGTATCTCCGTGGATACGGATACCTGGTGGCATCTGCGCGCCGGCCAGTGGATCATCGAGAATCGCGCCGCGCCTCAGCAGGACCCCTTCTCTTATACGCGCCTGGGGGAGCGGTGGCAATACCCCGGCTGGCTGGTGGAAGTTCCGATGGTTGTTATCTACCAGGCTTTCGGGCCGGGCGGCTTGAATATCTGGACTGCGGCGATGGTCGCGCTGACCTTTGGGTTCGTGTGGATGACTCTTACGGGCGGGGAGTTCCTGCGAGCCTTTGCGATCATCCTGGCCGCGGCGGCTTCTGGGGTCTATTGGGCGGCGCGCCCGTATCTGGTGACATTCTTGTTCGCGGCGGTGTATTTGTGGGTGTTGGAGGACGGACGACGGACGGCGGACGGCGGACCACAGTCTGCTGTCGGCCGTCGGTGGTCATCAGGCCGCTTGTGGCTCCTGCCGCTGCTGATGGTCGTTTGGGCCAACAGTCACGGCGGTTTTGCGATGGGGTTTGTTTTATGGGGGGTGTATTTCGTCGACGCGTTAGTGCGTTGGCGCGCTGAAATGTTCGAACATGCGAACGTACGAACGCTGGCTATCGTGGGTTCGCTCATGGTTGTAGGAGTGTGCATCAACCCCTCCGGCCTCGCGATGTTGCTCTATCCCATCAAGACTGTCGGCATTGGCGTGTTGCAGGATTTCATCCAGGAGTGGCAGCCGCCCAATTTCCATGAACGGCAGGTGCAGCCGTTCTTGTGGCTGCTGCTCTTGACATTCGGGGCGGTGGGCGCGTCGCGGCGCAGGATTTTCCTGACTGATTTCTTGCTGGCATCGGGCTTTGTCTATCTGAGCCTGAGGGCGGGGCGGAATATCGCTCTCTTCGCGCTGGCGGCCCCAATGGTCTTGACGCGGCATGCCGCGCCCTGGCTCCAGGAGGCAGGAGAACGTTTGGGGATTCGAGGATTCGCCCAGCCCCCCGTCCGAACATCTCAGCGGCAATCTATCTTGAACTGGATTCTCTTGGTGGCGCTGATCCTGGCTGTGGGAGTCAAATCCAGCCTGGTCATCCCCCGATCGGCAAGTGAAGCGTATTTCGAGGAAACATTGCCTGTGAGCGCAGTGGTTTTCTTGAGAGAAGAGTGGCCTGAGGGACGGCTGTTCAATTCGTATAATTGGGGGGGCTATTTAACCTGGGCGCTGCCTGAGTATCCCGTGTTTGTGGATGGGCGTACGGATTTGTACGGCGATGAGTTGATCGGCCAATGGGTGCAGGTGGTGCAGGCCGAGGAGGGCTGGCAGGAGGTATTGGATGAATGGGATGTGGGGGTGATCCTGTTGGAACCGTTCCGCCCGGTCGTTGATGAATTGGCCGAAGAGGGCTGGGATTTGTTATATAAAGATGACATTGCTGTTGTGTATGGGCGTTGAAAGGGAGATCTTCATCATGTATCGCAACCGTCCAACCCTCATCCTGATTTTTCTGATCGCGCTCATCGTCAGCGGGCTGGCCGGGTTGACCTGGGCCAACTACCGCTTTGCCGCGCAGAATCCCGGCGGCAACGACTTCCTGGCGCGCTGGGTGGGGGCGCACAAATGGCTGCTGGAGGGCCTCAGCCCCTACGACCCACGCGTCAGCCTGGCGACTCAAGAGATGATCTACGGTCGCCCGGCGGACCCAACGGTGGACGAAGATGTCGGGTATTTCGTGTACCCCCTACCATCCATGTTGTTTTTCGCCCCTTTTGGCCTGTTCGATTATCCCATGGCCCGCGCCCTGTGGATGACGACCCTGGAGGTTGTCCTGGCCGCGCTGACCTTGCTGAGCCTCCGATTGGTGGGTTGGCGGCTTCTCCCCTGGCAGACCGCTCTCGCGATTCTCTTCAGTGTGCTCTGGTATCACGGCGCGCGCACGGTCATCGTGGGGCAGTTTGCTGCAATCGAGGCCTTGCTCATCGTCGGGGCGCTGATGCTCGTCCAACGTGAGCAGGATGCGCTGGCCGGCTTTTTGCTGGCGTTGGGAATTTCCAAACCACAAATGCTGTATCTGATTTTGCCGTTTGCCCTGCTGTGGGCCTACTCCCATCGGCGATTCTGGTTGATCTGGGGGTTCCTGGGTAGCTCGCTAGGATTGCTGTTGATCTCGCTAGTATTCCTCCCAAACTGGCCTTTGCAGATGATCTGGCAGCTCATGGGATACACGGAGTACTCCGACCGAATCGGTTCGCTGATTTACCTGCTCACCGCGCCGCTCCCAGGGATTCAGCCGCAACTTCGGACGGGCCTGCTGATCTTCTTTTGGAGTTATCTCCTCGTCGAATGGGCGCTGGCCTGGAAGAAAGGCCCGCGCTGGTTCCTCTGGACGGCTTGCATGACGCTGGTGTTGACGAATTTCCTGACTGCGCGCACAGCTACCACCAACTATGTGATGATGATCCCCGCTCTGGTTCTGGTTTTTGAAGTATGGGCAGATCGCTGGGAGAAGGTTGGGCTAGGATTGGTTTGGGCGGCGATGGCGCTGGCCTTTTTCGGCTTATGGGCTTTGTTCATCGCTACCGTGCAGGGCAACCTGGAGCAACCCGCCATGTACCTGCCGCTGCCCCTGTTTTGTCTTTTCGGCTTGTGGTGGGTGCGTTGGTGGTGGATTCGCGCGCCGTTGATACCCGCAGATGAACACGCTGAATAATCGTTTTGCTGTCTATTTTGTACTGGCCCTGGCGCTTCTCCTGCGACTGCTGGCGATCTCCGCGCGCCCGCTGTGGTACGATGAAGCCTTTTCTGTTCTGTTCGCCGAGAAGGGTCCGCAGGCCATCCTGGCTGGTACGCTTGGGTCTGATGAGGCGGCCTCAGAGGAGCACCCGTTGCTCTATTACACTCTATTATGGGGATGGATGAAGGTCCTGGGAGAGACCCCCCCGGCTGTGCGATCCTTCTCGGTGTTGTGTGGCGTGGGGATCGTGTACCTGGCCTATCTTTTGGGACGCCAATTATTCGATAAGCGATTTGGCTTGACAGTCGCGGGCATAACGGCGATTTCCCCCTTTCAAATCCATTACGCCCAGGAAGCGCGCATGTATGCCCTGATGACTTTCCTGTTGTTGGGGGCGACCTGCGCCTTATGGATGGGGATGCGGGGCGGGGGTTGGGGATGGTGGCTGCTCTTTGGGGTTAGCGCAGCGCTCGGGCAATATACACACAACCTGGCGGCTTTCTACTTGCTTCCTCTGGCGTTAACGCCGCTGTGGATGAAAGACTGGCGCTCGTCGAAAGCGGTGGTCCTCAGCGGCCTGGGTGCGCTGCTGCTCTATGCCCCCTGGCTGATGAGATTGCCCGCCCAGTTCGCCAAAATCCAGGGCAATTTTTGGATCGAGCGTCCGTCCCCCTCTCGATTGATCGCTACATTGCTCAGCTTCGTGGTTGATTTGCCCGTCCCGGAGGGTTGGCTTCCCCTCGCCCTGTTCGTAACCTTTTCTATCGTCGCTCTTGCCCTCTGGCAGACTTGGCTGGCCTGGCGTCGTCGGAGGGAGGGATTGCGTTGGGGTTTATGGCTTTTCTACCTGGCTTTCGCGCCGCCTGTATTCCTGTTCCTATTCTCGCAATGGCAACCGATCTTTATCGAGCGAGCCTTGCTGCCTTCTGGGGTGATCTTTGTCGCCTGGCTTGGGTGGGCTTTCAGCTGGACTAAAATGCCTGAAGCGATTCGAACCCTGGCTTTTTTGCTCCTGGTTGTGGGGATGCTCCTGGGAAATTACCATCATGTCTCTTACACGGGTTTCCCGTATGGCCCTTATGCTGCGTTGGATGCCTATCTCGCCAGATACGCCTCTGGAGAAGATGTGATCCTGCACTCCAACAAACTAACCCTGTTGCCTATGGTTTACTACGGTCGAGATCTACCTCAACGCTATCTAGCCGACCCTCCTGGCAGCGGCGCGGATACTCTGGCCCCAGCCACCCAGGAAGTCTTGGGCCTGATCGCCGACCCCAACCCCGAAGCAGCCGTCGGCGAGTCTCGACGAGTCTGGTTTGTCATTTTCGAGCGCGCCATCGAGGAGTATCGAGACCTCGGGTACAGCGCCCACCCTCACCTGGAGTGGCTGAACAGCCGCTTCATTCTCGAGAAGATCTCGAATTGGGGGGATCTGCTCCTGTATGTCTATGTCAAGAAATAATCGAAAGACATCGGAATGGCTTTGGGTATTCCTCGTCTCGGCTTCGATCCTCCTGCTGAGTTCACTCCCTATTATCGTTGGAGTTACCGTCCAGACAGATGCCGAGATTTTCAGCGGCGCCGTCTTCAACCGTCTGGATGTGGACGTTCACCTGGCAACGATGCAACTGGGCGCCGATGGGGGGTGGACGTACCGGCTGCGCTTCACCAGTGAGCCGCACCAGGGTGTGTATACCAAATTGGCCTATGTGGCTTCAGGTCATGCCGCGTGGGCTTTGGGCCTATCTGTCATGACGGGCTATCAACTCTTCCGCCTGGGGTATGGCCTGCTGGCCTGCCTGGCCGTCTACGCGCTGATGGCGGAGGTCTTCGAGGATCTCTTTTGGCGGCGTCTGGCGTTCCTGTGGGCATTGACCGGCTCTGGGCTGGGCTGGTTGTTGATGCTCCTCGGCTGGTTGCCGCAGCCCGATATCTCGCCGATGGATTTCTGGCTGATAGACCCTTATCCCTTCTTTGGGATGCTGACTTTCCCGCACTTCTCGCTGGCGACGGCGCTGCTGGCCGCCATGCTGGCCGGATTCCTCAGTTATCTGCGCCGCCCGGCGGGCTGGAAGCTGGCATGGGTCATGATGTCGGGCGTGTTGCTCCAGACTGCGCAGTCCTACGCGCCCTTGCTGGCGGATTTGGGGATGGCGGGCGCGGCAGCGGGAATCTGCCTGCGTGACCAGCGCGTGCGCTGGCGGGCAGCCGGCGCGCTGTCGTTGATCGCTCTGGCGCAGGCGCCGTTATTGATTTATGGGACGATGGTTTTCCTGCGCGATCCGCATTGGGCCGAGTTTGCCCGGCAGAACGTCACCCTCTCGCCCCCGCCCGCCTATTATTTCTGGGGCATGGCGTTGCTCTGGCCTCCCGCGCTGTGGGGAGGGGTGGTCGTGTTCCGAACGCTCCTGCGTCGCTGGCGAGAAACTCCTCTCGCCGCGCCTCTGGCCGCGTTGATCTGGCTGGGGGGCGCGCTAGTTCTGGCCTACCTCCCCTGGAATCTACAACGCCGTTTTACCCATGCCCTGATGCTGCCATTGGCGATCCTGGCTGTCACGGGTTTGCAGGATTGGTCGAGACGCTGGTCTTCGCCGCGAGCGCGCCTGCTGCCCTTGCTGCTGGTCGGCCTTTCAGCGGTCTCCTCGCTGTACCTGACGCTTGGACTGAGCCTGTACGTATCCGGCCGTCCGTCGGAGCTTTTCGATCCCGCACCGCTGGTCGAAGCCGTGGATTGGCTGGGCGCGCGGGCCGGGGGAGATGATGTCGTTCTCAGCTCAGCGCGCAGCGGCCAACTGCTGGCTGCTCGCGCCGGATTGGTCGCTTATATCGGCCATCCGATCGAGACGCTGGACTACGACCGCAAAGCCGCCCAGGTGGAGGCCTATTTCTCCGGCGAAAACACCCTGACTGATTTGCCCGCCTGCGGCTGTGATTGGCTGGTCATCGGCCCTTACGAGCGCGCCTCAGGAGGAACGTTCGCTCCCGCTGGCGCAGCCCTGGTGTATCGAAACCCGGAGGTAGCCGTGTACAAATTGGACAACCCTTGATAGGATGTTAATGCGTAAGTCTCGACCCCATCTATCCCCCCATTATCGCCAATGAGTAAACAACGTTTCTTACTCTTTATGATTTCCCTGTTATGGCTGACAGCGGTGATCGGTGGTTACTACGTCAGCCACAAGCCGATCACGCCGCAGATCGTCCTGGCGTGGCTGAGTCATGGCTGGAGTCTGCTTGCGGCGCTGATGTGGCTCTCTCTAGCCGGGGGGCTGGGGGCGCGCCTGTACCCCGCCTCGGATACGCCTCCTCTTACGCGCCTGGCGTTGCAGGTCGCTGTGGGCCTGGGTGTGTGGAGTGTGATCGCGCTGATCTGGAGCGGGTTGATTGGGATCAACCTCGGCTGGGCTCTGGGGATGATCTCCCTCGGGGGGGCGCTGCTCTGGCGGGATGTGATCTCCTGGTGGCGAAACTGGGCTGCGCTGCCCCCCTTTTGGCGGGAGGCCGGTTCCCTGGGGCGGGGCATCGCCCTGGGAGTGGGATTGATCTTCCTGTTCACCCTGCCAGTCGCCCTCGCGCCGCCGCTGAAATTCGATGCCCTGGTCTATCATCTTTCTCTGCCGCAGGAAACCCTGCTTACCGGGCGGCTTGTTTATGATCCTGCCAACATGTTTTGGGGAATGCCGCAGGCGGCGCAGATGGGCTATCTGCTGGCGATGGCGCTGGGCGGCGCGCCTGCCGCTGCCGCCCTCGGCTGGCTTGTCGGTCTGACCGCGGTCATCGGTCTGTTGGGGTTCAGCTCGACGCGTTTTGGCCGCCGGGCTGGATGGGTGACGGTCGCCGCGTTGCTGGGGGGCTATTCGCTGGCGGCCTCTCTTTCCTGGGCCTACGTGGACTGGCACACCATCCTCTTCGGGTTTTCGGCGTTGGCTTTGTTGGAGTGTTGTCTGGCGGCGGATGACTCGCGTACGCTCTGGCTGGCCGGGATCTTCGCCGGGTTGGCTATTGGCACCAAGTACACTGCAGGCGTAGTCTGGTTGGGCGGCGCAGTGGTATTGGCGACGGCGGGAAAACCCTCGCGTTTCAAGTTGTTGTTGATTTTTACCCTGGGGGCTGCGCTGGCGGTGTTCCCCTGGTTGTCGAAGAATCTGGCGGCGACAGGCAACCCATTCTATCCTTTTGGTTATCCGGCTGGAGCGATGACTCCGTTGCGCCTGTCGCTCTATCAGCAGCAACCTATCGAGGGGGGCTGGTTGGATTTCTTCCTGTTGCCCTTGCGGGCGACCTTCTACGGTGTGGAGAACGCTACCCTGTTGGGCAGGCCGGGATATAACTCCTCCCTGGGGCCGTTGCTGCTGGGGTTGGCTCCACTGGCTTTGCTCTGGCGGGGGAAGGCGAAAGAATGGGGGTTTGTGCGCAGGGTTGGATTATTTTCTCTGGTCGGATGGATCGTTTGGGGGCTGGGGGGCCGTTTCTACGGGCATTTGATACGCACGCATTTGTATTTTGCGATCTTCCCGGCTTTGGCTTTATTGGCCGGGGCGGGTTTCGCCGCGCTGGGCAATCTGCGCCTTCCAGGGGTGCGGACAGCGCGGCTGGGCGGCGCGCTGGTATGGCTGGCGCTGGGCTTCAACCTGGTGCAGATCGGGGAGGAAACGTTGGAAAGAAGAGCCTGGGAAGTCCTGTTGGGGACGCGCACACCGGAACAATATCAAATAGATAACCTGGGCTGGTACGCCCCTGCGATGGAGGCGGTGCGCGATCTGCCCGAAGGGAAGCGGGCGCTGTTATTGTGGGAGCCGCGCGGTTTCTACTGCGCCCCGCGCTGCGACCCCGATGAGACTCTCGATCACTGGATGGACGCCCTGCGCACCTTTGGGAGCGCGACAGCAGTATTAGACGACTGGCGGGCGCGCGGTTACACCCATCTGCTCTTTTACGATTTGGGTGTGGAATTCATCCGCGCTTCTGATAGCCGCTATCAGCTTTCGGAGTGGATCGCTCTTGATGGGATTCTGGCCGATTTACCGGCGGTGGAGCGCTTCGGTGAAGGCTACACCCTCTACGCGTTGGAGTCGCCATGAGTCGCCGGATGATGGTCTCTCTGTTCCTGCTGGGGATAGCGATACCCGGGTCGGTGGGTGCCTTCCAGTCTGCGCCGGGCTATATGGACGCCGAGTATTACTACGCAACCAGCTTACAGCTTGCCGGCGGGCAGGGCTTTACCGAACCGTTCTTGTGGAATTACCTGGATGATCCTCAGGGGCTGCCACACCCCTCTCATGTTTATTGGCTGCCATTGACATCTCTTCTGGCCGCCTTGGGAATGTCTCTATCTGGAAATTCGAGTTTCGTTGGTGCGAAAATCGGGTTTATCGTTTTGGCTGGTCTGATCCCACCGCTGACTGCCGGGATCGTCTACGCTCTGACCGAGAAGCGGTATTCCGCCCTCCTGGCCGGCTTGTTCGGGATCTTTTCGGTTTTCTATCTACCCTATTTCCCCACAACCGATACCTTTGGGTTGTATATGATTTTCGGGGGACTGTTCTTTCTCCTACCAACCTCGATAAAGAATGACCTCGCCCGAAACATGATTTACGGCATCATCGCCGGCTTAATGTACCTCACTCGCGCCGATGCGTTGCTCTGGCTGCTGGTTGCTTTTGTGATGGCGTCATATAGAAATGTAATACGTAAAACGTTCGACAATTTACGTTTCACGTTTCACGTTTCACGTTTTACGCTCGTATTGATCGGTTTCTTCCTCATCGCTGTTCCCTGGCTCATCCGCAACCAACTCGTTTTCGGTACTCCCTTTTCTCCCGGTGGAGAAAAAGCATTATGGTTCACCAGCTACGATCAGTTATTTGCCTACCCCGCTGACCAAGTGGGCTTCGATCAATGGTGGGCCTCTGGTCTGGCTGAAATCATTCGTGTGCGCCTCTGGGCTTTGGGGCAGAATTTGCAGACGGCGATTGCCGTGCAAGGTTCTATCTTCCTGGTTCCATTCATCCTGGCTGGTGGGTGGCATTTGCGCAAAGACTTCCGCGCGCAGGTCGGCGCCCTGGCGTGGCTGATTACCCTGGCTGCCATGACCCTGGCTTTCCCCTTTGCCGGCGCCCGGGGTGGATTTTTCCACTCAGGCGCTGCTTTGCAGCCGCTGCTCTGGGCATTGGCCGCAGTTGGCCTCGAGGAGTTTCTTTCCTGGGGCAGCCGCGTCAGAGGCTGGCATATCGGACAGGCGCGCCGGGTTTTTGCGTCGGCATTGGTGGGTTTTGCATTGGCGCTCTCGATTTTCGTTTTCGGCCAGCGGGTGATCGGTTGGGGCGCAGGAGGCCAGATGTGGGGCGGCGGCCAAGAAACCTATCGCCGCCTCGACGATATATTACTTAAGCTTGATATTTCTCGTTCGGAGATCATCATGGTCAATAATCCGCCTGGTTTTTATATCGCCAGCGGACGCCCGGCCATTGTCATCCCTGATGGAGATGAAGGGACTTTGTTATCGGCTGCCCAACGATACCAGGCGAAGTACGTGATCTTGGAGTTCAATCATCCTCAAGGCCTGAACGATCTCTACGGCCACCCTGACCAGAATCCCGCCCTCCAACTTCTTTGGAGCGACGATGATATTTATTTCTTTGTGTTCACTGAATAAACTCGTACTCGTAGTTTTTTCAGTAGACTCATCACTGACTACTGCCTATGTCTCGTCGAATGCTTGTCTTCCTCGCTGTCCTTTCCGTGGTCTCCCTCGGCGGCTACATCCTGTTTAGCTGCTTGTTCTTTCGTATAGGTTTTCCCCTGGATGACGCCTGGATTCATCAGACCTACGCTCGAAACCTGGCGTGGGGCGGAGAATGGGCTTTGATCCCGGGTCAGCCCTCGGGTGGTTCGACGGGGCCATTGTGGGGGGTGATGCTCGCCCTGGGCCACGCTCTGCGCCTTGGGCCTTATCTCTGGACGTTCATCCTGGGAGGGTTGATTCTGTTCGGGATGGGGGTGTTGGGCGTTTTTCTATTCCGGGTTCTTTGCCCTGAACGAAAGGAGTGGGCGATCTGGGGTGGGGTTCTTTTGATCGTTGAATGGCATCTGGTTTGGGCAGCGGGTTCAGGCATGGAGACATTGACCTTCGCACTGCTGGCTATGATTACCCTGGGATGTCTGGTTGTCATCGGAGAGCAGTTCCGGCGGGGTGAGCGCATCGGGAATTGGGTTTGGTTGAGCCTCGGCGCGCTGGCTGGACTGAGCGTGTGGCTGCGCCCTGACGGCATGACCTTGTTGGCGCCCGTGGGATTGTCGGTCATAGCGTTTTCCATGCCGTGGCGAGAGAGAATGACTGCGTGGTTTTCGATGGGCACTGTGTTCCTGATCGTGTTTGTCCCCTACCTTTTCTTCAATGACCAATTGGCTGGCGCATGGTGGCCGACCACGTTCTTTGCCAAGCAGGCTGAATACGCCTTTCTGCAGCGAATCCCATTATGGAAACGTTGGCTCGATCAGGCAGTGTTGCCGTTGATCGGTGTGGGCGCGCTGTTGCTGCCCGGGTATGTTGCGATCATCGTTGACGCGATCCGGCGGAGGCGTTGGGAGTTAACGATCCCTGTTCTGTGGATGTTGGGTTATCTCCTGATGTACGCCTGGCGACTGCCGGTGACATATCAGCATGGGCGATATATCATCCCCATGATGCCGGCCTTCTTCTTGTGGGGTTTTGCTGGTATGGCAAAGGTCGTGCTACCTGGCTCCTCGAAACTGTTCATCCGTGTGCTCAACCGGGCCTGGATTGGGGCGACCGCAGCACTACTTATAGCCTTCTGGTGGATCGGGGCGCGGGCGTATGCCCGTGATGTCGCGGTCATCGAGAGTGAGATGGTGACGATTGCTTATTGGATCGCCGAAAACACGCCTCCCGACGCGCTGGTCGCTACCCATGATATCGGCGCGCTGGGCTATTATGCAGACCGTTCCCTCGTAGATCTGGCTGGATTGATCTCCCCCGAGGTAATCCCTTATCTTTGGGATGGCGAACGCCTTGGAGAATATCTGAATGCCCGGGGTGCGGATTATCTGGTCATCTTCCCAGGATGGTACCCCGCCTTGATAGCGCCTCTCACCCCCATCTTCCAGACTGATGCCCCCTTCAGCCCTGATTTGGGTGGCGAGAATATGGCTGTCTATCCCTGGAAGGTTCCGTAGTGTGCACGCAAAAGGTGTCATAAGAATTCCCGAAAAAGGGGTGTGGGGCGTGTGAAGCACTCCCCACACCCCTTTTTCGGACGATACCCTGACAAGTCTTGCGTGTACAAGTTCTGCAAATTTTATTGCCTATGTAGTACTCCTGTGCTATACTGACGGTAGACAATTCGCCAAATTCAAAAGCAGGGATCCTATGGATACATATAAAGTTGCTATTGTTGACGATCATCCGCTTTTTCGCCAGGGCGTGGTGAATACGATCTCGCTGGAGAAAGAGATCGAGGTTTTATGCGAGGCCTCGGATGGCGAAGAAGCCCTGGCCTTGATCAGGGAAAAGCGCCCGCAGGTGGTTGTCCTGGATGTGAACTTGCCGGGGATGAACGGGCTTCAAGTGACGCGTGCCATACGGGATGAAAGCTTACCCACGCGCGTGGTGCTGGTGACCGCTTACGATGATGTCGAGCAAGTTGTCCACGCCATGCGTACTGGGGCAGCGGCATATTGCCCCAAGGATATACGACCCGAGGAATTGGTCGAGGTGATCCGGCGTGTCGCCGAAGGGAAGTACGTCATCGGGGGCACCGTTCTGGGAGAACGCGAGCTGAATAGCTGGTTGGAAAGACATTTGGAGGATGAGTTAGGCGCTCACCGGGATCCTGGCGAGCCGCTGCATCCCTTGTCGAACCGGGAGATGGAAGTTTTGTCGTATGTCACCCAGGGGATGAGCAATAAGGAGATTGCCATCGGGCGTATTTCAGTTTGGGGGCGAGTTGTAAGCCCGGCCCCACATTTTGTCAAAACGACTACTCAAAATAGCTGAACGAATGGGCAAAAGACGTTCAGCTCCCTTGCGGCCCCACCGCATTCCCGATCCACAGAAACGTGCTTTGTACTGTTTGGCTGCGCTTTCCACCATGCCACTCCCAATGGGATACCCTTCACTACGCATCTCCAGATAATTCATGCGTTTGCGATTGTTGTGAAAGTAACCGACTTGCTTGTGAATGTCTTCAGATTTCTTTGGTTGATTGGTCGCTTGCCGCTTGAGGGCGGTGATCAATTTGTCGACATGTCCTTGATAGAGTTTCGTTTCCCAGCGGCGATACCAACGCCGAGCAGCAGATGTCCCTTCCCCGTACAGGATGCGGGCGGCTTCGGCTAAATGTTCAGTGGCATGATACCAATCGACCAGTTGGTGACTGTCATAGAAGTGCTCATCAACCAAGTTCCAAATCCATAGTGCCCCATCCCCGATTGTCAAGCTATCTTCGGCCTGCATCCAAAATCGTTGGCGAGCTTCTGCCCACATCTGTCGGCCAAAGCGTTCTGGCCCTCCTAGATGGGCTGCATAGCTGTTGTTGCTGGCACTGCCTAATTCGATCTCTTCCTGGGTATGTTGATCGTAGTGAAGGCGTTGGGTAACATCAAATACACAGCCAACTTTCAATTCTTTCCACCCTTCATCTCGGATATGCACCATGGTACCGTCCATGGCTACGCCCATACGCTCCAGAGAATGGTTAGGGTCGGGGGTAGGCTCTTCAAGTTCATAGGCCTTCACTTGCTGCAAATCTTCGATCTCTTGAAACTTCTCTCCCCAGCGTTCCACCCGCCGCCAGACACTGCTGCGCGAGATATCTACCTGCCCCACTTTTTGCATAATCTCTTCTACTTGCGAATACGTCACTATTCCACTCAGCCACACGGCTTGTTTAGCAATCTGTTCACTCCAGTGTCTTTCCCATAGCTTCAACTGCTCATCCATGGGGAAAAAACCCTCGCCGACAGCGGGGACAGTAGTAATAACTCCTCTCGATCTTCACCTCTCCTACCCGTGTTTCAACATCGTTTGACTTCTGCCCTTTATTTTCCATTTCCTTTTCACATTCAGGGCAGGGCATCCTTTCCGCAGGTTGTCTTCTCTCCTGCCGAGCTAGCAACGTTTCGGCCATCCGTTTCCCCATTCGCTTTCTCAATTTCAAGACAATATTTTCGATTTGCGCCATGTCCGGCTCTGGCGTGTTTTCATCCCAGGCGATCAATTCATCAAATAGTTCTTCGGCCTCCGCCAGGTACTCCGCTTTCAGCTTTGATTGGCTCTTTTTCATGGATCATCTCCTTATCATAGATGACCCTATTTTCCCACATTCTCCCCCCAAAACTGAAACGCACCCATTGCCATCTTGCTGAAGATCAGTTATCAGACGGTCAAGAATCATGTCACTTCGATATTGCGTAAGTTGAGCGTTGATGATCGTACCCAGGCCGCGGTGTATGCCCTGCGGCGGGGTTGGTTCCGTCTGTACGATCAAGAAGAAATGAAATCCAAAGATACCCAGGAGTAACGAGGATGGTATTCGGAAGTAAAGGTGTTCCCCAAGCTGGTCCATGGGATAAGCTGAGAGAAGATTTCGAGAACGAACTCGAAGAAGCCCAACAGGCTTTGAAAGACATCGCGATCAAGTTGCAGCAAAGCCAGGTCGAAGTTGGTAAGCTGGCGGAGCGGAATGCTACCATTGCCGCCCAACTACAAAAAGTCCAGAGTCAATCAGATGCCTTTCTGCCGCTGGAAGTGCGTCAGGTATATGATGGGGCGTTAGAGACTCAGCAACGCCTGTTTTTGATGCGCGGCCAGGTTGACAGGCTCAATAGCGATAAGAAACACATCGAGAACTATATCAACGCATTGGAAAGAGTCGCTGGCTTGTTGAGGGATGGCGTAGCTGCCCCTGCGCGAGGCGCCAGCAAGGAGGCCTTCACCATGATCGAGGCCATCATTCAGGCGCAAGAGGCTGAGCGTCAGAGGTTGTCTCGCCAGATGCATGATGGGCCAGCCCAGGCATTGTCCAACTTCATCCTCCAGTCTGAGATCGCTATGCGGCTCTTCGATCTGGATCAGGATCAAGCCCGCGAGGAATTGACCGCCCTGAAAACATCCGCCACTGCCGCATTCCAGCAAGTGCGCAACTTCGTCTTCGAGTTAAGGCCGATGATGCTGGATGACCTGGGGTTGATTCCCACCCTGAAGCGGTATACAGAGGCCTTCAAGGAGCAGACGAAAATCAAGGTTGACCTGACGATCAGTGGCCTGGAGCGTCGCCTGGAATCGTACATCGAAGTGATCATCTTCCGATCTCTACAAGACTTATTAGGATTTTCCCACCGGCAATGCCAGGCAACCCAGATAAAGATCAATATGGCTATCGAAGAAAATATCGTCAAAGTTACCCTCGAGGATAATGGCAACGTCTTCGATGTGGATGAAGTTTTCAAAGGGAGCGGCATTTCCATCAAGGCGATCAAGGATCGCATCGAAATGCTGGGCGGTTTCATGGATGTGGAAAGCACGGTCGGCAAGGGAGGGTATTTCGTTTTTCAGATCCCGGTCGGCATAACACACCAATCGGTATTTACAGAACTGTAAGTATTCCCTATTGATCTCTAACGTAGTTTTGCTATAATGAAAGAGACTCTTCGTAGTCAATCTTAGAAGAAAGGAGGTAGTAAGCCATGTTGTTCGCACCGAAAGAAAAAGGCCAAGGTCTGGTAGAGTATGCGTTGATTCTTGTTTTAGTAGCCGTAGTCGTGATTGTTATTCTCGCTCTGCTCGGCCCCGCCATTGGTAATGTCTTCAGCAACATCATCAGCAACATCTAAACATTGACCCGTAAGACATGTTTTTTCATCAAATAAGGTCCTGCTTTGGGGCAGGGCCTTATTTGGTTCATTGGAGGCATCTTAGGGGTGGAAATTATTTACAATATCAGGTAGACTATATGTGTTATATCTCACCCCGGAATGCGAGATCTGGGCACCGATCTTGCATACAATCGGGGAACGAAATGGTGATAGCATCAATCTATTTAACTAACCAACGAATTGGGAGGCTATCATGCGCCGAGGACGAGTCTTCTTCTATTTAGCCGCAATCTTGATCCTGGTATTGGTGGCTGTCTTCGTGTTTTCCCAACGACTCCAACAGCCCTCTGGAGCGGAAATTACCGGAGCAGAACCGACGCCAGTGGTGGATCTGGTAGAGATCGTCGTGATCACTCAACCAACGCCACGCGGAACCGTGTTGAACGAAACCATCCTGGGGATGATTGCGTTGCCCCGGGATGTGGTCATCGAGGGAATGTTTACCGATATGGCTCTCGTGGTCGGTAGACAGGCCAAGTTCGACCTCGACTCTGGGATACCCCTGACAGCCAGTATGCTCGTGGATACGGCCGATCAGCTTTCGGCGAGAGGATCGTTAGCTGCGTTATCCATCCCGCGCGGAATGGTGGCTATTTCGATCCCGATCAGCCGGCTTTCGAGCGTGTCGTATGCCCCTAAGGCCGGCGATCATGTGAGTGTGATCGCCTCGATGCTCTTCCTCGATTTAGACAGCGAGTTCCAGACGAGTCTGCCGAATCACATAAGAGGAATCGCTGGGCCTTATACCGACCCTGAAACCGGTCAAGCCTTCATGACGATTACGATCGAAAAACCCACAGTCGAAATGGCAACGGCGTTTCCATTCTACGGTCGCACAGAGCTTGAGCCAATCCTGAACGAACTTGCTTATATCGCCCCAGGTGAGTTACAGAGGCCGCGACTCGTTACCCAGATGGTGCTTTATGACGCCGAGATACTCCAGGTAGGGGATTTCCCGCTTGTCGAAGAGGAGAGAGCAGCGGCATCAGAGGGAGTTACGGCTGCTGACGCCGAAACTGCAGCCGCTGAAGCAGCGGTAGAAGCTGCCCAGCCTCAGGTTGGCGAGGCGCAGGAGGCCGCGCCCGCCGTTCCTCCTGATGTGATTACCATCATCGTGACCCCTCAAGATGCTGTGACGGTTAACTATCTGCTCTATAGCGGCGCCGAGCTTACTCTGGCTCTCAGGTCGTCGAGGGACGATACGATCACGACCACAGAGGCTGCAACTTTACAGTTCCTGCTGGATGTATATAATATTCCTATCCCGGCGAAATTGCCTTATGGGATTACCCCAAGGATTGACGAGTTGGTTCCGCCGGTTTTGGAAAACGATATTCCACCTGTCGAGCAGTAGAAATGTTCGAGTCGATTCTTTCGGAGATGATTAATGGCTGATGGCGACACAATCCGAGTCATCATCGTAGATGATGTGCGTGAGACTCGGGAAAACATACGAAAGCTATTACGATTCGAAAACGACATAGAAGTTGCTGGAGTCGCCGCAACTGGTCGAGAAGGAATACAGTTGGCCAGGGATGTGTCGCCGGATGTTGTCCTTATGGATATCAACATGCCTGACATGGATGGCATCGCGGCGACAGAAAATATTCTCAAAGAACTTCCCTATATTCAGATCGTCATCCTGTCCGTCCAGGGGGATCCGAACTACATGCGTCGGGCTATGTTGGCGGGCGCGCGCGATTTCTTGACCAAACCTCCCATGGTGGACGAGTTGATCGCCGCCATACGCCGGGCGGGGCAGATGGCGCATGAAGAAAAGAAGAAAAAAGTCGAAGGCCGTTATCCGCTCGATGCCAGCGGCCTGGCTGCCCGCGCAGAATTTGCGATGCAAGCGGCTTCCTATGGGAAGGTTGTCGTCCTGTACAGCCCAAAGGGTGGCGTGGGATGCACAACTCTGGCTACGAACCTGGCCGTAACGCTGCATAACGCCGAAACCCCGGTTGTGATCGTAGATGGTAATTTACAGTTTGGCGACCTGGCCATCGTGCTGAATCAACGCGGCAAGAACAGCGTCGCTGATCTTGCGCCCAGGGCGGATGAACTGGATGTGGAGATCGTCGAAGAGGTGTTGATCACGCATCGCGACACTGGCCTGAGGCTCCTGGCGGCCCCCCAACGCCCAGAGTACGCTGAAGGCGTTACTGGAGATCAGTTCGGGAAGATATTGGCCTATCTGCGAAGGATGTACTCTTATGTTATCGTGGATGCCGAATCTGCTCTCTCCGATATTGTGTTGAGCGCATTCGATGCCAGTTCGATGATCGTTCTGGTAGCCAATCAAGATATCCCCTCGATCAACGATGCGCGTCTCTTCCTGGAGTTAGCCGGTGTGATCGGAATCGAGCGTGACCGCGTCTTGTTTGTGCTCAATAAGTACGATAAGCGCATCGCGATAACGCCAGAATCGATTGGTGAGAATTTGAAGAAAGAAATTTCCGTGGTCATCCCCGCCGATGAGCGCGCAGTTCTGCCTTCGGTAAATCGAGGGTCGCCATTCGTTCTTGGCGACAAGAAGCGCCCCATTGTCAGAGCGATACTTACCCTGGCAGAAACAGTTCGGCAGCAATTGGCCGAGATCGAAGTCGCGCACGAGGCGGCGAACTAGGAAGCGTGAACTATGTCTTTACTCAGGCGAATCGAGCAAGGCCAAACGGGGCCAGGCGAAGACAGCGGTCAGGTTAGAGTGGGTTCTCTGCAATCGCGCCGGGTTGCTCCGCCGGATGGGGATGCTCAACGCGATACCTATTTCGACCTCAAAACCAGGGTACAAAACCGGCTTTTGGCAGAGTTAGACCCATCCACAGATGTGACTCAGGTCGGGGTCGTCCGGGGGACGATTCGAGATTTGTTCGAGCAGGTGCTCACCGAAGAAAACATCGTGCTCTCCCGGCAGGAGAAGCATCGTCTGTTCGAACAGATCGCTGCTGAAATCTTGGGCTTTGGCCCGCTCCAGGGATTGCTGGAGGACGACGAAATCACCGAAATCATGGTCAATGGGCCAAAGAATATCTACATCGAGAAGCGAGGCAAACTCAACCGTGTCCCGCTTTCCTTCGAGAGCGACGAGCATGTGATGCGCATCATCGAACGCATCGTCGCTCCTCTCGGTCGCCGAGTGGACGAATCCAGCCCCTACGTGGATGCTCGCCTGCCTGACGGTTCGCGTGTCAATGCGGTCATTCCACCCATCTCCTTAGTCGGCCCAACCCTGACGATTCGCAAGTTTTCCAAAAACCCCATCACCATCGAGCAGTTGATCAAGTTTGGTAGCCTCACGCCAGAATCCCTTCAGTTTTTGAAATCTTGCGTAGAGGCTCGTTTGAACATCATCATCTCGGGCGGCACCGGTTCGGGGAAGACGACTCTCTTGAATATCCTCTCCCAGTTCATCCCAAGTGATGAACGCATTGTCACCATAGAAAACGCTGCAGAATTGCAGCTTCGCCAGGAGCATGTCGTCACCCTCGAGTCCCGTCCACCCAATATCGAAGGCAAGGGCGAGATCACCATCCGACAACTGGTGGTCAACTCCCTGCGCATGCGGCCAGATCGCATCATTGTAGGTGAGATCCGCGACGAAGAAGCCCTGGACATGTTGCAGGCCATGAACACCGGTCACGATGGCTCGATGACCACCGCTCACTCCAACAGCCCTCGCGATACCCTTGCCCGTATCGAAACCATGGCTCTGATGGCGGGCATGGAATTACCCGTGCGCGCGATACGGGAGCAGATCGCCTCGGCTATTGATTTAGTCATCCATCAGGAGCGACTCCGGGATGGCACTCGTAAGGTGGTCAATGTGACCGAGATCAGCGGCATGGAAGGCGATGTGATTACCATGACGGATATCTTTGCTTTCGAGCAGCGAGGCATTGACGAAGGTCAGGTGGTGGGTGATCTGCGACCGACGGGATTGAGGCCGAAAGCGATCAGCCAGATCGAAGCTACTGGCATCCATTTGCCGCCATCGATTTTCGGCGTCGGACCGCGCCGTGGATATTAACCAACGGAGTATAGTTCCATGCAATTACTGTTGATCGGTGGAGGAGCGCTCATCTTGCTCCTGCTAATCGTCGGGATCGTTATCTCCATGAGGGGAAGGCAATCGCTTGTCGAGGAGCGCCTCACTGATTACGTCGGTGAGGAGTTATTTCGAGATGCGGCCGGGGAGGCGAGGACCTCTCCGGTATCCGATTGGGTCAACGTTCAAGTTACCGGGACGCAATGGGGGGGCAGCGTTGCGCGCAATCTGGCCCAGGCGGATCTAAAACTGAAACCCGGCGAGTATCTTGCGCTCATCGTCATTGCGATCATCGGTGTTGCTTTCGTGGCCTGGTTCTTTGGTGGGCGATCAATCGTCTCTGCCCTGATCGGCGCGATTGTAGGTTTTTTCCTGCCGCGCTTCTATGTCAATCGTCAGAAAAACAAACGCTTGCAAACCTTCGGAGAGCAGTTGCCAGATATGCTTAGCCTGATGGTCAATGGTTTGCGGGCGGGTTTCTCCACTGCGCAAGCCATGGAAGCAGTCAGCAAAGAGATGCCCTCGCCGCTATCCGATGAGTTCAAAAGAGTGGTGCAGGAGATGCAATTAGGCTTGCCGACGGAAAGGGCTCTCGAAAACATCTTGCGCCGTATCCCCTCTGAAGACCTGGATTTGATTGTTACCGCGATCAATGTGCAGCGTGAAGTCGGCGGCAACCTGGCGGAGATATTAGACACCATCGCGCATACCATTCGAGAACGAGTGCGCATCAAGGGTGAAATTCGCGTGCTCACAGCCCAGGTCATGTATTCGGGACGTTTTCTTGCGTTATTGCCTTTCATCCTATCCAGTATCATCTGGTTCGGAAATCGGGAATATGTGATGTCCGTCTTCAGCCCCGAGACGATCTATTGTGGGGTGGCGATTTTTGGCTCGGCGCTCATGCTGGTTGGTTTGGGCTACTTTGTTATGATGCGTATTGCCGATATCGAGGTATAGCGATAGTACCCTAGACCGGTTTGGTTCCGGCCTGCCCTGAGCAAAGCCGAAGGGCTCGTCCGGGTGAGGTATGAGTCTATGAATGTCGTGGTGATTTTGATCATCGTGGGTGTGATCGTTGTGGGGGCGATTGCCTTAGTGATCGTGGGGATTCGGGACCGCGAAGGCCGCGCTGATCCACTCCAGGAGCGTCTGGCCGAGTTCGTGGAACGAGGCGAGTTGGCCTCTCTCGAAGAGATCGAGATGTCTCAGTCGTTGGCGGATCGTATCATCATTCCGATGGCGCGCCGCTTCGGCGAGATCGCTCTGCGTTTCACCCCTCAGAACGCGCTTGAAGATACCGCCCGAAAAATCGAATTGGCTGGCAACCCTCGAGGTCTCGAGCCTACTTTGTTCTGGGCCGGGCGATTTGGAGCGGCGATTGGCATTGCTGCGCTCCTGTTCTTCATCTTATCCATCAGCTCGATTGATTGGAGCTGGGGCAGGAAAATCATCATCGTGGTTCTCTTCACCCTGTTGGGTTTTTATGTGCCATCGCTTCTGCTGAATAGTCGCATTCGCCGCCGGCAAGATGATATCCGCAAAGCCCTCCCTGACGCCCTGGATTTGTTGACCATTTGCGTCGAGGCAGGCTTAGGTTTCGATGGCGCTATGGCGAAAGTCAATGGGAAGTGGGATAACGAACTTTCCCTGTCTCTTGGCAGGGTATTGCGCGAGATCCAATTGGGAAAACTGCGTCGTGAAGCCCTGCGCACGATGGCCGACCGCATTGATATCCCGGAGATGACCAGTTTCGTAGCCGCCATCATTCAAAGCGAGCAATTGGGCGTCAGCATGGCTAAGGTATTGCGTATTCAGGCCGATCAAATGCGCATTCGTAGGCGTCAGGCCGCCGAAGAGAAAGCCCAGCAAGCGCCGATCAAAATGCTCTTTCCAATGGGATTATTGATCTTCCCATCTCTGTTGATTATCTTGTTAGGCCCCGCAGCGGTGCAGTTGATGCGCTCCGCCCTGGGTGCGATGTTCTAAGTCATTGCGAAATAGTCACTACTCGACCAGAAGTCTTGCTCTGGAGTCCATTGATGCGATATGAGTGGTATCGATGGCGTTGGGCGGCTCTAGATTGGTTGTTTCCGCCCACCTGTGGGGGATGTGAAATGCCTGGCGAACGTTGGTGTCGCGATTGTCAAGTGAAAATCGCGCCCGTCGCGCCCCCCTTTTGTGAGCGTTGTGGTCAGACTACCTCTGGGGGTGGGTTGTGCGACCGGTGCATCTCCTCGCCTCCAAAGATGACAGCCATCAGGTCTTGGGCTGTTTTCGACGGCCCAATCCGAGAAGCCATGCATCGTGTCAAATATCGGCGCGATGTCGCCCTGGCCGAAGCCCTCAGCCGACCTCTGGTGGGATACGTTCGTGATCTGAACTGGCATTTGGATATCATCGTCCCAGTTCCTCTCAGCGCAAAACGAATGAAGGAGCGCGGTTACAACCAAGCAGCGTTGCTGGCGAAACCTCTGGCCCTGGGGTTGGGTTTAAAGTACTGTGATAAAGCATTATCGCGGGGACGGGACACTCGTTCCCAGGTTGGACTGAGCCTCGACCAACGTCGCCAAAATGTCCATGGCGCTTTCAGCGCTTCGAAGTCTATGGTTTCAGGGAAAGCTGTGTTGGTCGTTGACGATGTCGCCACAAGCGGCTCTACGCTGGATTCCTGTGCAGAAGCGCTCTGGCATACTGGCGCGGAGAACGTTTATGGAATGACGCTGGCTCGTGCAGTTCTATCCTCGAAATAAAATCGGAGGTATACCATGGCGATAGAAGTCAAATTATTCGTACGTGATCTAAAACTGACCGACCGAATGCAAGAGTATGTAGATAAGAAAGTTAGCAGATTAGATCGTTATATCAACAACATCAGCGAAGCGCGCGTCGACCTGGCTCATGTCAAATCCGCCCGTGACGCCGGCGACCGATACGTGGCGCAGGTCACGATTCGCGGCAAGGGGTTCATCCTGCGATCCGAGGAGCGCTCCGATGATATTTTCACCGCCCTGGATATGGCGGTTCCGAAGATTCAGCGACGTATAGAACGGTACAAAGGAAAGCATTACCAGCAGCGGGGCGACGGCATATCTGCTGCTGACGCCGATACCACTGAGACAATCCATATTGACGAGGAGGGCGAAGATACAGAGATCGTCCGCCGCAAGCATTTCATCCTCACCCCCATGGATGAAATGGAGGCCATCGAGCAGATGGAACTGCTCGGCCATGAAGACTTCTTCTTGTTCCTCGATGCCAACTCAGGGCAGATCAACGTGCTCTATAAGCGCCGCGACGGCAAATACGGCGTCATCGAGCCAGAGATCGCCTGACAGAACTGTATAGCCCCTCCATACCCCAGTCCTATTGACGTGGGCGCATACTCAATGTACGCTTTATAGCAGAGCGTATCCTTTCGATGTTCTAGGAAACGCGGGTCTGGTTGTCAACCTGACCTATGATATAACGATTATCGGGAAGATACGCGGGGCGTGTTTGTGAGCTGGCAGGCGCGCCGCTTTGTGTAAGGAAGAACAGAATGAAGAGTAATACTCCAGGTGCAAGACTCACCCAGAACTTAGATCATGGCAGCAAGGCTCAGGGCATGGTGGAATTCGCCCTGGTGCTGCCTATCTTGCTGCTGCTGGTCATGGGGATCATCGAGTTTGGACGCTTGTTGTTCATTTATTCGGCTTTGAATACTGCCAGCAGCGAAGCTGTAAGGTATGGTTCTGCGGTGGATGATACAGGGGGAACGCCGCGGTTCGTAGATTGCGCAGGAATTCAGGCTGCCGCAACTCGCATTGGATCTCTGGCGAACCTCACCTCGGTTACGATCAGCTACGATGAGGGGCCAGGCGGAGCGACGATCTCCAGTTCCTGTCCCCCGCCAAACCCGGATGATATCGTTGGCGGGCGAGATCGTGTATCTGTACAGGTTCAGGCCCCGTATCAGCCCATCGTACCGTTTTTGAATTTTATTAGTTTCACGATCAGCGCAGATAGCGCCCGTACGATTGTCAAAGATATCGAGCTTGGAGAAGGCGGCGCGCCTGGCGGAGGGGGTGGCGGAGGGGGCGGCGGCGGAGGGCTGCCTACAGTCAGTTTCACTTCGAGCGCCCAGTCGGCGCCCGAAGGCGCGGGGACAGCTACCATCACCGCTCAATTGACTTCGACCCTGGCCAGCGACGTGACCGTGCCTTTCACTATCAGCGGAACGGCCACGCAAGGGGGCGGGGACGACTATACCATCACTGCCAGCCCCATCACTATCCCGGCGGGAAGCGCCTCGGCGAATATCGTAATCTCTATCGTAGACGATCTCGACATCGAGGGGAGTGAAACGGTCATCGTGACCATGGGGACGCCTACCAATGCGATCAAGGGCTCCCCCGATGAACACACGCTGACGATTACCGATGACGACAGTGTGCCTGTGGTTTCCTTTGCCCTGGCCAGTCAGAGCGGCGGAGAAGACAGTGTGACGATGCTGGCGCGCGTAGAGTTAGATCATGCCACCGGAAGTGATGTCGGTGTGCCTTTTACTGTAACTGGCTCAGCGACCGGCGGGGGCGTTGATTATAGCATCACTGCCAGCCCGGTGACCATCTCCGCGGGGAGCACCTGGGTGAACATTACCATCACCGTTGTAGATGATGGCGATATCGAAGGCGACGAAACTGTGTTGATCACCATGGAAACCCCAACTAACGCGACCAAAGGCTCGCCCGATGTGCATACGGCGACCATCGAGGATGATGATCTCGCTTTGCCCACTCCAGCGGCCCCAGTCTTCAACGCCGTCAACTGGATTCCGGATGGCAACAAGTGTAAGGATATCACCTTTACCTGGGCGCCGAATGGCGACTGGTCGAGCAACCCCGGCTCGAGTCCCATCCAATATCAACGCTACTTGAACGGTGGTTCGCAGGGGACACAGGCGCCCTCTGATCCCAGCCCCACCACCTGGGTTACCGGCGTTGATTTGAACAACAAGGGTACGGTCACTTTTGGGGCACAGGCGATCTTTTCTGGCGGGCTTGGTTCCGAAATCCTGTCGAAGAGTTATTTGTGCGATAAGGGCTCACTGGTAGAGCAATGAACAGTAATTGTCTCCGTACCGACCATCACAGGGAACAAGGCCAGAGCCTGGTCGAGCTGGCAATCACCCTCGTAGTGATTTTGATCTTGCTGGCCGGGGTGATTGATCTGGGGCGCGCCTTCTTTGCCTATATGGCCCTGCGTGACGCGGCCCAGGAAGCAGCCCTGTATGGTTCTATTAATCCCACTGATTCTCCGGGCATCAATAATCGCGGTATGTCGGTTTTGACCAATCGGGTAGATACTTCTCAGGTCACCATCACGCCGGCGATTTCTGGGGGCGCTTGTGGGAACGGAGTGAACAGTATTTCTGTCACGGTGCATTTCAGTAATTTTGCCATCACCATGCCCTTTTTAGGGACGCTTGTAGGTTCGCAGAGCTTCGACATCACAGCTAGCGTCACCGATACGATCCTCAGCCCACCCTGCCCGTAGTGGAGGTACGAGTATGATACGAAAGCGATCTAAATCCGAGGAAGGCCAGGCTCTCGTTCTCCTGGTGCTGGGGTTTGTGGCGCTCTTGGGATTCGCGGCGCTGGCCATTGACGGCGGTATGGTCTATGCAGACCGGCGGCATGCCCAAAACGCCGCTGATGCTTCTTCGTTGGGCGGCGCTGGAGCAGCCGGCAACACCATGGACAGTCTGGGGGTACATTACGAGAATTTCGATTGCAGCAGTTTCAACGATACAGGCGCCAGTATGGGTCAGGTTCATGTTGCCGCCCTATCGGCTGCCAGCGCCCGGGCCACCACCAACGACTACTCCATTGATTACGATGTTGCCGATCACCATGGCGTCATCGCCTCATGTGTTGACGATGAGAATAAAGGCGCCTATATTGACAAGTATATTGACGTCATCACCGATATCACCCGTGTGACAAATACCACCTTCATTCATTTCGTCTATAGCGGCCCTGTGCAAGAGCAGGTGGAGGCGATAGCTCGCGTGCGACCGCGCGCCCCAATGGCTTATGGGCATGCCATCGTCGCTTTGAACGAATCTCCCTGTAGTGGCAACAGCCTCATTGGGGTTAAACTCTCTGGCAGCAGCGATGTGGATATCAACGGCGGCGGCATTTACTCGAATGGCTGCCTGGTTTGCAGCGGCAGCGCTTTTGATGTCGCTGTGCTCGATGGCGGTGTAAATTATACTAACTCGACGACCTGCTCGGGCGGCGACCCGGTTTCGCCCTCGCCCCAACAGGTGACTCCCCTGCCCGATATCACTTTGGTAGCCGATCCGCCGGATTGCGCTGGCCTGCCGAACCGAGGCAGCCATTCTGGCGAAGGCACGATCCAGCCAGGGGTTTATTCCAAGATCACGTTGAGCAATGGCGTTTTGACCATGGAGCCGGGGCTGTATTGCCTGACCGGTTCTCCGAATGCGTTCCGAGCGACGGGTGGTGAACTCTACGGGGATGGGGTCACGATCTACGTGCTGAATGGCGGCGTAGATGTCGGCAGCAATGTCGAACCGATAGACTTGAGAGCCCCCGACGCCTCGCCTGATCCCTCGCCGGCCATTGCAGGCATGTTGATCTATGTAGCTACCGGAAATACCAATGCGGTTCAACTCACCGGGAATAACACGTCGTATTATCAAGGCACGATCTATGCGCCCGAAGGCGATGTTCAGATTTCCGGCGGAAATGACACTTTCCCGACATTCAATACGCAGGTTGTTGGTTACAATGTCGAAATCACCGGCAACGCCACCATCGATATCAACTTCAATGGCGGGGAAAACTATGCCACGCCGCCCAGGTTAGATTTGCAGGAATAGAGCCGAATTCAAGAAGCTAATCTACTCTGAGAGGTGTAGCTTCTGGTGAAAAGCGGAGGTTCAGGCTTCCGCTTTTTGTTTAATCTTTCCCGGCGATCTCGCAGGTGGCGTGCATATAGTAGAAATCCCCCCTCGGCGGGATCAACTCGAAAATCTCGATCACCTTCAAATCGAAATTGCCAATCCGGATGATTTCGCCCACCTCTGGCTTCTTGTCGAAGTTGATGATACCTCCAGGGTGATCGCTCTTTATCACAACATAGCTGACTTTGTAGACGGCCATATTTCATACCCCTTTGCTACGCGCTCTTGATTAGATTGAGGTGGCGAAGTTTGAACGAAAGATCAGCCGCCATATTACGCATCACTGCATAGCCAACATGGGTGTTCCGTTCGCATAATTCCAAAAAATCATCGTTGCGGATCACCTGAACATTCGTGGGGCCTTCGATGGCTCGCACAGTCGCCGAGCGTCTGCCCAGATCGATGAGCGCCATCTCCCCGATGAGTTGGCCTGCGCCCATATGCAGGACAGTGCGGGGGGAGGGCAACCCTGCGCCGAGGACGACTTCGACAGCGCCGCTGGTGATCAGGTAGAACTCCTCGCCGACGTCGCCCTCCGTGACCAGGTCTTCGCCAGCCTCCAATTCTTTCGATTGGCAAATCGCGACGATTTCTTCGAGTTCGTTCTCGTTCAGCCCTCTGAATATTTCCACATCACGGATAAGGTCGAGTAAGTTCATCTTGCCTCCATTTCTATTTCTCTCGTAAAACGTGATCCCCACGCGCTGGATGTGCTCCACCACATCGGGGTCGCTGATCCCATGGAAGATGGACAAATCTATGGTGTAAGGCAGGAGCAAGTCATCGAGATCGCCCATGATTTTGTACAACACATTCAGCGTCAAATCTGCGCCGCCGCACAATGTCAAGTCAATATCCGAGCCGTTCTTGTGGTTGCCTTTGGCGCGCGAGCCGTACAGAACCGCCTGTTCAACCTGAGGGTAGTGAGCCAGGACAGATTGTATTCTTTGGATCGTGGCGTCTTTTAGCCCGTAGCGCATGGTTACTCCGCCTCGCCTTTCAACGAATCAAGTTTGGAGCGTAAGGTCACGAATTCCGAGAAATAGACATTCATGGTATCAGCGGCGATTTTCTCGGCTGTTTCTTCGTTATAGGTATGGCTGGTGAGGGTGCGGCTCTTGATCATATCCATCCATGTCTCGCCATTTTCGATTATGCCGCGCCGGAACGCCAGGCGAAAAGCGTCACGGCTGCCATGAATGGCTGTTTCCCCCTGCGCCTCAAAGTAGTCTTTGAGTGTAGTCCAGGCTAATTCGAACGTGTATTCGAAAGCCTGGATCAATCCTTGTTTTTCCAGTTCATTCAGCTCACCCTTTTCGATAAATTTCGTCAGTTGGCTGAGCGCTTTATTGAAGTTGTTCGAGCGCTGTATCCAGCGTATGTCTTGAGCTGTCATCGTGCTTCTCCGTAATGCGCATACATGATCTTCGAAAGCATCGGGTTTTGGGGAATGGCTGTGATTCGTACACAGATTACGATGAGTCAAAGATTTATGTGCGCAGTACTATTTTACCAGAATTGATGCCTTCTCATGATGCAGGAAAGAAAGACAGGATGTAACAATTCGATCTTGACATAGCCCACGAGAAGAGTATACTATGCCATATAGGCCCCCCCCCATGGGGGCGGGTCAGGAGGCTGCTATGATGAAACATGAAGACGCAGTACATCGGTTGAAGAACATCGAGGGACATATTCGCGGCATCCAGCGGATGATCGAGGAAGGTCAGTACTGCATTGATGTCATCCACCAGATCCACGCCGCCCAGGCCGCCCTCAACAAGGTCAGCACTATGATCCTGGAAGGACACCTGAATTCTTGTGCGATCACCGCTATCCGCGGCGATAACCTGGAAGACCGTGAGCGCGTCCTCCGCGAGATCGCCGACGTCTTCGACGCCGCCACGAAAGTCTAATTTCCAACTTCCAACCTCCAATATCCAATCCCCAATATCCAAAAAGGAGCCACTCATGACAACCATAACCTACAACATCCCCAATATTAGCTGCGGACACTGTGTTCACACCATCCAGACCGAGGTCGCAGACCTGGCGGGCGTGGAATCCGTCAAGGCTGACGCGGCAAGCAAGAAGGTCGTGATCGTCTTCGACGCGCCAGCGGATGAAGCGCAGATCAAGGCGTTGATGGCCGGGATCAATTACCCAGTCGCGGCGTAATATATTAGGTGTTCCAGTGTCATGTGTTCTGGCGCCGGGCGTCCCGTGTCAAACGAATTATCCGTGGCACTTGACGCTTGATACGTGACACTGGAGAACTTGTCACTTGGCACTTGATACTTGGCACTTGACGCTGGACACTTGGCACTCGACACTCGATACTTGACACTGGAAACGTGACACTCGACACGTGACACGGGAACACATCATGAGCGAAACCAAACAACTCATCCTCCCCGTTACTGGCATGACTTGCGCCAACTGCGTGGCGACCGTCGAACGCGGCCTGAAGAAGCAGGCGGGCGTGCAGGGCGTGGCCGTCAACCTTTCATCGGAACGCGCCACTGTGACCTTCGACCCGGCCGCGGTCGGCCTGGCGGACCTGATCGCCCGCGTCCAAAAATCCGGGTACGGCGTCGCGGCCGGCGAGGCGGACCTGGTCATCAAGCGGCTGGCCGACGACAACGACGCGCGGCGGCTGGAGAAGTCGCTGCTCAAACTGGAAGGGGTGCTGGAGGCGCAGGTTTCGGTCGCCACCGAGCGGGCGCGGGTGCGCTACGTGCCGACGGTGGTGAGCCAGGCCGAGATCCGCGCGGCCGTTTCCCGGTCCGGTTTCGAGGCGGTGGAACTGGGCGGCGAGGCCGAGGATGTGGAAGCGAAAGCCCGTCAATCCGAAATTGACATGCAGCGGCGATTGCTCATCACCGGTCTCATTTTCACCGCGCCTTTGTTCCTTCTTGCCATGGCGCGTGATTTCAGCTTACTGCCTGCGTTCTTCTATGAGGCAGCGCACGGCGGCGGGATGGCCGAGGCCAGGTGGTGGGTCAACTGGCTGATGTTTGGCCTCTCCACACCGGTGCAGTTCTACGTTGGCTGGCACTATTACATCGGAGCATTCAAGGCGCTGCGCAACCGCTCGGCAAACATGGACGTGTTGATTACAATGGGCACTTCGGCTGCGTTTTTTTACTCGGTCGCTGTCACAATCGGGCTTGCCCCCGGGCATGTCTATTATGAGACCGCGGCAGTGATCATCGTGCTCATCCGGCTGGGCAAGTTCTTCGAGGCTCGGGCGAAGGGACGTACATCGGAGGCGATCAAGAAACTGATGGGACTGCGCGCCAAGACAGCGCGGGTGGCGCGCGATGGGACCGAGATCGAGATCCCGACGGACGATGTGCGCGTCGGGGACCTGGTGCTTGTCCGCCCTGGCGAGACTATCCCGGTGGACGGCGTGGTCGTGGACGGACGCTCGGCGGTGGATGAAGCCATGCTGACCGGCGAGTCGCTGCCGGTGGAGAAGGGTCCCGGCGACCCGATCATCGGCGCGACGCTGAATAAGCTGGGCCTGCTCAAGTTCGAGGCAACCAAGGTCGGCAAAGAGACCGCGCTGGCGCAGATCATCCGGCTGGTGGAGGAGGCGCAGGGCAGCAAGGCGCCCATCCAGAAACTGGCCGACCAGGTCTCAGCGGTGTTCGTGCCGATCGTCATCCTGATCGCGCTGGCGACGTTCGCGGCCTGGTTCTTCCTTGGGGAGCCGGGCGAATTCACCCGCGCGCTCATCAACCTGGTGGCGGTGCTGGTCATCGCCTGCCCGTGCGCGATGGGTCTGGCCACGCCGACCGCGGTCATGGTCGGCACAGGCAAGGGCGCGGAGTTGGGTGTGCTGTTCCGCAGCAGCGAAGCGCTGGAACGCGCCGGGCGCGTCAACGTGGTAGTGCTGGATAAGACCGGCACGATCACGAAGGGGCAGCCAGCGGTGACAGAGATGGTCGTCAGCCGTCAGTCGTCAGTCGCCAGTGAAGAACTGCTGCGGCTTGCCGCTTCTGTTGAGAAGGGTTCGGAACACCCGCTAGGCGAGGCGATTTGGGCGGAAGCCACGACCCGCGGCCTGACGTTCTCGGAGCCGACTGGCTTCCAGGCAGAGGCGGGGCACGGCGTCTCCGCCGAGGTGGACGGGCGCGCGGTCAGCGTGGGTAACGCCCGCATGATGGAGGCGCGCGGCTATCCGCTGGACGGGCTGGACTCCGAAGTGGAACGCCTCCAATCCGAAGCCAAGACCGCCATGCTGGTGGCCGTGGATGGGCAGGTGCGCGGCGTCATCGCCGTGGCGGATACGCTCAAGGACAGCTCGGTCGAGGCGATTGCTGAACTGCACCGCATGGGACTCAAGGTCGCCATGATCACCGGCGACAACCGAAAAACTGCCGAAGCGATTGCGAAGCAGGTTGGGATTGATATTGTTCTAGCGGAAGTCTTACCGGAAGGGAAGGCCGCGGAAGTCAAAAAGTTGCAGACTGTAGGGGCAGGGCTTGTCCCTGCCCCCGGGCTTATCCCTGCCCCCAGGCGACCGCAAGGGTCGCCCCAACAGGTTGTGGCGATGGTTGGCGACGGCGTTAACGACGCGCCTGCCCTTGCCCAGGCTGATGTTGGCATCGCCATCGGCACTGGCACCGATGTGGCCATGGCCGCCGCGCCGGTCACGCTCATCAGCGGCGACCTGCGCGGGGTGGCGCGCGCCATCCGCCTCTCGCGGCGGACGCTGCGCACCATCAAGCAGAACCTGTTCTGGGCGTTCTTCTATAATGTGATTTTGATCCCTGCAGCCGCGCTCGGCTTCCTGAACCCGATGCTGGCCGCGGGCGCGATGGCCTTTAGCAGCGTCTTCGTCGTAACTAATAGCCTCCGATTGAGAAAGCAGAAAATTGCATAGATGAGTCCACTGCAAAAACTACATGTAGGGGATTCGGGGCGGCATATATGGGGGTGCGTGCGCAGCACGCACCCCCATATATGCCGCCCCGCCGCCTCGTTCTGGAGTTTTTTCAGTGGACACATAGATGTATCCTACGGATTAAGGTATCTTTGTGTCAAGAATAAATCACGCTCCTAGATTTCTTCTCCTCCTGCTTCTGGCTTTTTTGACGGCCTGTTCCCGTCAGCAAGACGATGACCTGCGTATGGCGCCTCTCGATGAGATGCCTCCGGAGGTGCTGAGTTCGCCTGTGGTGGTACAGCAAGCCTATCGCTTTGCCGCTGCCAACCCGGATGTGATGAAGCAAATTCCCTGCTATTGTGGCTGCGAGGATATCGGGCATACATCCAATTACGCCTGCTACGTCTCTGGGATAGATGAAAATGGACACCCTATCTTCGACAATCATGCGCTGGGCTGTTCGATTTGTGTGGATATCACACAGGATGTCATGCGCCTGCTGAAACAGGGGAAGACGGTCGCCGAGATCAGAGAGTATGTGGATGCCACGTACTCGAAGTACGGCACATCGAATATCCCGTAAACTCATGAAAAGCGCCATGATTTTTCGTCTGCTCATGCTGGCGGGCGGGTTAGCGCTCGCGCTGCTTCCCTCGTTCGCGCAAGCCGCGCCACCTGTCGAACGTGTGTTTCGCATCGAGGCGAGCAGTTTTGCTTACAAGCCAGGGCAAATCCAGCTCAACCTCGGCGACCGGGTGACGCTCGAACTGGTCAGCATGGACGTCGTACATGGCTTGTACCTGGATGGATATGATCTTTCGTTGACCGCCGATCCCGGACAGACCGCCCGTCTGACCTTCGTCGCAGATCGCGCCGGCTCATTCCGGTTTCGCTGTAACGTGACCTGTGGAGCGATGCATCCCTTCATGATAGGGAAGCTCACTGTTGGACCCAACCATTCTTTCACCCTCGCGGCTGGCCTGACGATTTCTGCTATCGCTATCTTTCTGCTGATCCACCCGAGACGGGCTTCCCAATGACCCGCCATGAACTAACTCGTTTCCCGTTGATCAAGGCCTTGCTCAAAAACCGCTGGCCGCAGTTGGCGGTTTACGCCGCGCTGCTGGCAGGATTCATCTTCGCCATCTTCGCGGGCTTTGTCGGCTCGCCTGTGGGGAACCACAATTTCAGCATCGTCTTCGTGTGGATTGCCTGGTGGGCGATGCTGATCCTGGCGGCTGTGCCGTTCTTCGGGCGCGGCTGGTGTGCGGTCTGCCCCATTCCGCTGCCCGGCGAGTGGCTCCAGCGCGGGGCCATCCTCGAGCTAGCGCCGACCGGTAAGGGAGTCTCCCTCGGGCGTCGCTGGCCCAACCCCCTGCGTAATATCTGGATGCAAAATATCTCTTTTACGCTCGTGGCCCTATTCAGCAGCGTGATCCTCACCATGCCTCTTATCACGGCGGTTGTCCTGTCGGCGATGTTTTTTCTGGCGATTGGTTCGAGCATGGTCTTCGAGCGGCGCGCCTTTTGCCGGTATCTTTGCCCGGTGGGCGGATTCATCGGCCTTTATTCGCAGATTGCGCCTCTGGAACTGCGCGTGAAGACGACCCGGGCGTGCGCAAGCTGCAAAGAGAAACCCTGCTATCACGGCTCGGAGGCCGGGTATGGGTGTCCGTGGCAGGTGTTCCCCGGCGGCTTGCAGAAGAACTCGTACTGCGGTCTGTGCATGGAATGTTTGCGCACCTGTCCGGTGGACAATATCGCTGTGAACCTGCGCCCCTTTTCTTCCGATTTGGCCACCCCGACGAAAAGACTCGATGAGGCCTTCAAAGCCTTTATCATGGTCGGCGCGGCGCTGATCTATGCCGGGGTGTTGCTCGGCCCATGGGGCGCGCTCAAAGATGCCGCCTATCGCATCGGCTCGGGCGTCTGGTTCGCCTATGTGGGGGTTTTCCTGTCGGTTCTTTTCGTGCTGATGCCATCCTTGTACGCGCTGGCTGTCAAAGCGGGGATGCTCCTGGCGAAGACATCCTCTGCCGTCAGGCCAGCGTTTGCGGCTATGTCGGCTGCCCTCGTTCCGTTGGGGCTGATGTTTTGGGTGGCGTTCAGCCTGGGATTCGTCTTTACGAATGCAACCTATATTCTGGCCGCGCTCTCCGATCCACTCGGTTGGGGGTGGAATTTATTCGGAACGGCGAATATACCCTGGCAGCCTCTGTTCACAGGCCTGCTCGCGCCTTTGCAGACGCTGGTCCTCATAGCAGGGATGCTTTGGTCGGCGGAAACAGCCCAAAAGGTTGCTAGCGCTGCAGGAGTCAGGCCCCTTCCCGTCATCATATATTGTCTGTTAGCCACTCTGGTCATGTTAGGGTTGTTGTTATGAAACGTGAGATCCTTGCCCGTATACTCCTCCTGGCGCTCTGCCTGGTCGTTGTCCTGATCCCTTTAGCGCTGCGCGATCGCTCCCTCACGCTGCGCGCACGGATGCCGGAGGACGATGGGTGGTCTCCCCAGGTCATCCAGGCTGCGGCAGGGCAGCCATTGCGCCTGCGTCTGACTTCGGAGGATGTGACGCATGGCTTTGCCGTCGGGCAAATGGAGATGGCTTCCGTGGACGTACTGCCAGGAGTGGTTTCCGAAGTGACGTTGCTCTTCGATGAGCCGGGAATCTATACGTTCTTCTGCACACGCTGGTGCGGACTCAACCACTGGCGGATGCGCGGCACGATAGAGGTGAGCGGCGGCGACGCGCCAGCGCTTGCCGACGCGCCTCTGTATGTTGCGCTGGGGCTGGACATCGACGCGCCGCACCCCGTCCCGGGGGTTCCATCGCAGATCCCGTCTGCTGCGCGCGGCGGGCAGTTGGCGGAGATTGTTTCGCTCGCCGAATTCTCGACGCCGGAATATTACCGGGCACACTCGCCCTATCAGGTGTATCAGGATTTGGTTTCGACCAACCTGAACGCCGCAGAACGCTGGGATGTGGTCAGTTATCTCTGGCGGTCACAAACAACCGCGGAAGGGCTGGCGGAAGGGGCGCGGCTGTACGCCCAAAACTGCGCTGCCTGTCACGGCGAGACGGGCGGGGGAGACGGCGTCTTCGCCGATCAGCTTGCCGCCTCGGGGCAGTCTTCGTCTCAAACGATGCATGGCTCGATGTCTGCTCGAACCCCTGCGGACTTTACCGATGCGCAAAACATGTTAGGTGCAAGCCCTGCGTTATTGCAGGGCAAGCTGATGCGCGGCGGTATGGGAACCGGTATGCCGATGTGGGGCGTGATATTCACCGAGGAGCAATCCTGGAATATCATCGCTTTTCTCTATTCGTTTCAATTTCAATATCAAGGAGTGACTCGATGAGCAAGACATTACGAAAACAAAGACGAAAGCCTGTCCCCTGGCTGTTGATCTTGATGGGAGGAATTCTATTGATCGCCGCCGCGGCCTTTATCGTCAATCGAAGCGGCGATGGCGGTGGGACGCCCATCATCACGGTGGAACAGAGCGTGATAGATTATGGCGATGTGCGATTCGACACGCCAATGACCTTTGCCATTCGGGTGACCAACACCGGCGACGGCGCGCTGCGTTTCGAAGAGCAACCCTATATCGAAGTCGTCGAGGGGTGCTGACCGCCTCGATTGATCATCGGTTCGATGATCCTCCAACCCGGCGAAAGCGCCCTGGTCGAGTCAAGCATATTCACCATGCACGAGGGCATGGATGGCCCGCACGACTTTGCCGTCCATTTGATCACCAATGACCCCAATCATCCAGACCTGGTGGTGAATGTGCTGTCTAACTGGATTCCATAGCGCGGTCTACAACCGCAACCAAAGTTGATAGGTAGTAACTGCTCAGCCATCGAACGGATCAGCCCGAAAAAAGGGTGTGCGAAGGGGGCTGCGCCCCCTTCGCACACCCTTTTTTCGGGAACTTCCCCTTTGTCAGTTACAGCGCCTGCTTTATATTGGTCCTCCGAAGTTGCCAATTTTGTAAACGATCATCAAGTAGATAGCCAGGATCAGGAAGAGGGTGAAGAAGGCGATCAACGCATAATCGGCGGATTTCAGAGTGGATTCGTGCAGGTAGGTGCGGTCTGGGCTGCCAGAAAAGGCCTTGGATTGTAATACGACTTCGAGCTGCTGCGACTTGACCATCGCCCCCAGGATCAAAGGGACTGCAACTTTGGCGTACACGCGCACGCGCTGGATTGGCCCCATTTTCTCCAGGGACAGCCCCCGCAGCCGTTGAGCTTCGATGATCGAGGCGAACTCTTCGAATAACAATGGGAAGAACCGCAGGGTCGAGGAGAAAATGAAGGCGATTTTATAGGGAATCCTGGCTCGCACCAATCCGACGATCATGTTATTCACTTCGGTGGTGAAAACCGCCAGGGGGACCACCAGGGTCAGGGTCAGGGCTTTGAACATCACATTCAGCCCATAAGAAAGACCATCCCAAGTCGCATAACCGCCGCCAATCACAGGCCAGCTTTCCGGGAAGGTATAAATCTTTTGGAGCTGTTCTGCTGAGCTGTATCCCTGCAACGCCATGACTTGATCCCGGTTGAAGAAAGCGTGGGTCAACACCAATAACAAATAGAAGGGCGTCATGACCAACAAGATCGTGCGGATGTACCCCCATTTCACCCCAACCGCCAGACAGGCCAGGGTGATCGTGGCTGCCATCCCAAACTGCAACAAAGGGCTTTCCCAGGCGAAGGTCACAATGGTCAGGATGGCGACCATGTACAATTTGGGTCGAAAATCGAGCCGGGAGAAAAACGAATCGCGCTCGACGGTCTGGAATTTCAGCATACTCACGAGGCCATTCTTCTGGGCGTCAAATAATCAGCGATCTCTTCAGGCGTTAACAAGGGGGGGAAATTCTCGTTAGATCGCCGCAACTCCTGGGTAAGATGAACCGCCTGGGGAGCTGATAAAAAGGTGCTGCGCAGCGCCTCCCGGGCGTGAAAGGCTGTGCGGATATCCTGATCCAACAACAGGGTGCCCTTGCCCATCACGATCACCCGTTGCGCATATTCGGGCATCAGATACAGGTGGTGGGTGATCACGATGATCGTTTTGCCCGCCTGATGCAAATCACGGCTGATGTCCATGATGTATTGTGCGCCGCGATAATCCTGGC
>Ga0194113_10000374_pt1 | contig 57804 bp, 47 predicted proteins | sample TA2MahC200mmetaG_FD_146193 | JGI IMG/M metagenome (GOLD analysis project Ga0194113, IMG submission 146193) | Freshwater microbial communities from Lake Tanganyika, Tanzania - TA2015017 Mahale Deep Cast 200m | ecosystem: Environmental > Aquatic > Freshwater > Lake | place: Tanzania: Lake...
GCCTTCTTGAGCCTGTCGAAATCTATCCGCTAATCGGCGCGACTTTACGCGAATATTTTTTCTTCGTGAATATTCGCGTGAATGAGCGGATAAAAAGTGGAAGGTTTTATTTTCTGCAACAGCCTTAGTCACCCCCACCTAGCCTCCCCCGTCAAGGGGGAGGAACGAGCGTAATGCGCACGAAATTGTCCTTAACTTAATGCGTATGGGGGGGCTGCGTGATTGCCCTCATACGGATCAACTTAAGGAATGTAAATGGGGGGCTGCGTGATTGCCCTTAACTTGATGCGCATGGGCAAGAGGGAAATAGCCCCCTTGCCCTCTTGCCCCCTTGCCATTTTACCTCCTTGCCTCCTTTACCGCACTACAACCATCTTCCGTATCGCAATTTCTTTTTTCGCCCCTTGCCCTCTTGCCTCCTTGCCCTCTTGCCCTCTTGCCCCCTCTGCTTCAATCTTATAGAAATAAACGCCGCTGGAGATGGGTTCAGCATTATTGTTTAATCCATTCCAATAAGCCGCAGTGTTACTATCAAGATAATTGCCTGCCGGTAACCATCCTAACTGCAATTGCTTAATGAGTTTACCTTTCAGGTCGTATATGCTGACGGTGACATTTGCCGGGGATGTTAAACTGAAAGGAATCCAGGTCTCAGAATTAAACGGGTTGGGGTAGTTTTGGCCCAGGTTTTGATGGTCTGTATGTTGTTTTACTGTGCCCCACGAAGTCAATGTGTATGAGCATGTCTCCACGGTTATTTGGCCTGCGCCGAAACGCTTTAGTAACAAATCATAAGCGGCTTCCGCATTGATTATGCCCCAACCCAAGGTGTTGTCAGGCTTCGCCGCTAAAGAGGCGGTGGCTTTTAAGGCGTAAGAGATGTCATCCGGGGTAGCTTGTGGAAACGCCTGTAGTAACAACGCCACCGCGCCTGAAACCAGCGCGCTTGACACTGACGTGCCGGACTCCTGAACAGAAAATTCCTCGCGTGTACCGGGTTTGATGGTTGTAACGTCCACACCCATCGCCGCTACCTCCGGCTTGATGCGTCCGTCAAAAGTTGGACCGTGAGCGCTAAAACTCGCCGCTCGGCCTTCAGCATCCACCGCGCCGACAGCAAGTACACCAAATCCATCTGCCGGGACGTTGATACGTCCAGGTAACCCCAAATCACCCAAGGGCTTTCCGCCGCCGTTCCCCGCCGCGATGACCATCACAACTCCTTTTTCAACCGCCAAATCCGCGGCAATGGTCATTTTCGCGGTTTTGCCATCCAGGTCAGCGAAACGATACCAGTCGCCATATCCTCCGGAACTATTGACGACATCCACGCCCAGTCTTTCCATCCACTCCAATCCCGCTATCCACCAATCCTCTTCGATTCGTTTTTCAAAGATACCGCCATTTTCGGTGTTTTTTTCCGTTTTGCCAAGCAAGAATCCAGCTTGGTAAGCAGTACCTAACAAACGGCCGGGGCTATTGCCAGAGATGACAGATAACATAATTGAGCCATGTCCATCTTGTCCCTGGTCATCTTGCCCCAGCTCGTCGGCGGTGTTGCCATCATTATTAATGAAATCCCACTCTGCAACAACATTGGTGCTCTTAATCGCTTCATGCGAGAGGTCAAACCCCGTATCCAACAGTCCAATTAAGATTCCCTCGCCGTGATAACCCATCGTGTGTAATTTATCCACGGCGATTTGAGAAAGTTGAGTCATTTGACGCTCTGGGTTTAGAGGCGCTTGAAAAGCAATCAGAGCAGAGGAGACCTTCTCTTCTCTTTCAGCTATTCTCCTTTCGAGCACAGGGTCGATAGCTTTGACGAAAGGCAATAGCTGAAGTTGCTGAAGCTCTTTCAAAGATACTTCGATACTGATACCATTGAGCCACCGACTCACACAACGTTGCTTTCCGCCAATTTTGCGCGTATCGTCAATATACTGCTGATACAAGGACAGGTCAGTAAAATGGATAATCCCATCTTTGGCGCGCTGCTGCCTGCGCCGCTTCGCTCGTGCATTTATACAGGTTTCGTGTTCCTTTTTGGCGGTGATGGATATCCCCTTGTCGGTGAAGAGAATCCAGGCATTAACCTGCTTATTTGGGTCATCGGCGCTTAGCATCTGTTGAAACGCTGGATGAAGCTTGGGCTTGCCCTTGAGCGAAGCGAAGGGTTGACGCGTTGGCGAAAATAGTTCAGTTGGTTTATTATCCGCGTTAGTTAGCGCAATATGATGAAGAAAAGTTATGAGTACTGCAAAATATACTGAACTTCTAAACATTCTGCCGCACCGGAAGGAGATAAGTTTGTAGTTCCTTTGTTAATGACCTATCGGATGGTTGCTGCATAAACAAAGTATCTAAATGGTAAGCATCTGACCATCCTTCATTTCAATAAAATCATTTTTCTAATACTTCTGAATGTCTCTGCCTGAAGTTCATAGAAATATGGGCCACTGGCAAGTTTTTCGCCCATGTTGTTTCTACCGTCCCAATACGCTGCCTTTGATTTGTCGATATACATACCGGCTCGTTTGTCGCCGAGCTCAATAGTTTTGACAAGTTGTCCGGTGACACTATAAATCTGGATAGTTACCTCACCAGCTTTCGGCAGTTGGAAAGGTATCCACGTTTCCGGGTTAAAGGGATTGGGATAGTTCTGAAAAAGTTTATATTCTTTGGGAGGCTTTGGCAAACGAACAGTTACTTGAATAATGTCGCTCTTGGCCTCGGTGGCTTGAATTATGTTGCTTTTATCCCTGATGCCATGAATATCTACATATTCAAGATAGTAGAAATAGGTTTTATTCGGCTCAATCTTTCTGTCAATATATTCATAAGTATGTCCCATAGCTAAATTACCAGCACCATCAATCAATTTTGAGATTTTCTTAAACGGTCCATCTGCGGTCTCACCGCGATATACGTAAAAGCCTATGTTTTCAATCTCATTGCCGGTTTCCCATTTCAAAGTCACCTTTGTATCATCAGCCGAGGCAGTAAAGGATGAAAGCTCAACTGGCAGCGAAATATCTCCCAAGTCTTCATTGTATACATCCCAAGATTTAGTACCTCCGTCGGTGGGACTATTGTGAAGGTTGTTGAAATATGATGCTTGATTTGTACTGATCGAGATATTGACAGAGGTAGCCGTTGCAATCGTCCATTCCACGGTTACCACCTTATGCCAGGTGGTGTTATCCACATCCCAACCTTCCCCCTCGGGCACAGTGTCTGAACCTATGGCCGCCAAACGGTAATAAGTAGTGAAATCCTTATCTACCAGAATGTAGTTGCCGTTGGACAAATCGGATGCCCAGTTTGTCGGGCTGGTTGGGTCAATTCTTGCCCATAAAGGATATCAGCTTGAAATGAACTCAAAGTTCTGGGTGAGGTACTATCAGCCTTAATCCTTATCTCAAGATCCAGATGGAAGGCTCCACCAATAGACTTATCATTCTTGGTAACTACTGTCCGAAATTCTACCTCGTCTGCCAGGAGCACACTTGTCGCCAGCATTAACAATACTACCATTGTCAAGCTTACAAACAATCTCATTTTCCATCCTCCTTGTATCATCTTATCTTTGAGGGTTTTACATAAATCACTCTCCTGAATTATGCAAGACTCTCATCTCTTTTATGGAACAGTGTGGCATAATTGTCAAAAATTTCCCACGATAATTTATTTTCATTATGGAGTTTAAGGAACTCGAGACAAAGGACCAAGCAGGAAATTGTTAAACCAGATTTCGTAATCAGTCGTTGTAATCTCACCAGTGAGGTCGAGATCGAAAACTTTGTACCCCAAATCACCGGCGATAAACGAATTATACCAAATATCAAAATCCGCTGTAGTAATCTCCCCATTCTGGTTTATATCACCAGAATACATACCGTAGGTATCAGCTTCCAACTGTTTCACCGGACTTGCTTCAGCTATATTTTCTTTTACTGTTAGATCTATCGCTGAAGCACCAGATTCAACCAGTGAAACAGGAAAATTGCTCATAATTGGCAGGTGATTACGATGACGAATTACCAGATAGTAATCACCTTGGTGGAGATTATAGAAATTTGCTTTCATACTACCCTTACCATCTACAATACTGCCATCGTTCAGCAGGAACATTGACTCACCTTTCACCTTTTCCTTCTCCTTTTCTTTGTAAACTTCTACATAAACCCAATCAACAGCATTCTCTGGTACAGTTTTAACTTCCCTTGCATCAGCATAGGGTGAAATTGTTGGGATAATTAGTCCAGTTCTCATTGTTTTGTTAGATGCGTAAGGCCCCTCTAAAAGGACGGTGATACTCGCATAGCTCGCGATCAGAGACACCGTAACAGGGTCAGATTCATCCGACATCGGGCCAACATTGCCTGTAGCATCAACCGCCTCGACTGCTATCTTGTAGGTATGTCCATCTAAACAATTTTCGACAGCATATTCAGTTTCAACGGTTATTCCGCCTTTATCTGCATCTAAAACATATTCCTTGCCATCAAGCGACACGTATACATAAATGTTATAATGGTCGACATCACCTTCAGCAGCTTCCCAGGTAAAATCCAAGGTTGTGTCATTATCGTAATCTACTTTATCTTTAGCGCCCACTTCCATTGGTACCAAAAACCCAATTAAGATTACGCCAATGATTGTCAGAAGTGTAGTTGTCAATTCAGATTTAATTGTCAACATTATTCTTTTCTGTAGCATGAATGCGCCACTTCCTCCTTTTTTAATTCATGGTAGCCGAAGTCGCCAGCATCCCCCCGTGTACGGGGGGAACAGAGGGGGGGGAAACCCGAATTTTGGCAAATTCGGCTACAATCATAATTTATTTGACAATGCATTATTGGCCACATTATATAAATTTCGACACCTTATTGTGGATTCTCACTTTTTGAACACTTCGAGCATCCGCATCCAAAACCAAAATCCGTAATTCATCAGTATCGACATATTCTCCTGTCCTTGGTATTTTCTCCATCAAATAGATAACATATCCGGCGATAGTTTCATATTCACCGACCGGGATATTCGTTCCGAAGCGGTGGTTTAATTCAATAATCTCCATGCGTCCGTCGCATTCAATATCTCTATCGCTAATTGCATGAATATACTCTTCCTCATCGTATTCGTCTTGTATTTGGCCGACTACCTCTTCGACTAAGTCTTTGATTGTCACCAGTCCGATAATACCACCGTATTCATCCACCACGAAAGCTATCGGATTGTGGCGCGGTTCGCTTCGCTGATTTTTCGCAAGTTCAGAAGTTACTTTGTGAACCGCTTGAAGTTCCCGCAGCAAAGCATCGACACGTTTGGATTCAGGGACAAACTGAATATCACGACGGATGTAAGGAGATATATCCTCAGAAGGGTTTTCGGAGTAAAGCACATCAAGAATGTTGATTAACCCGATAATATTGTAGATTTGTCCGTCGTAAACGGGGATTCGGGAGAAGTTATTCTCCGCGGCTACTCTATATAGTTCTTCGACGCTACTATTTTTTTCCACCGCAACAATATCAACCAAAGGCGTCATAACTTTTTCAACCGTCCTGCTCTCTAAATCCAGAACACTATGAATCATTCTGCGCTGTTCCTGTTCGATAATTCCTTCTTGCGCTCCCATCGCTGCTAATAATCGTAGTTCCTCACGCATGGTTGTCGCGGTTTCTGCGTCGGCGCCTCTGCTTGCGATAGCGACAATAAGATTGGTCAACTTCGTTATAAGGCTGACGACAACGTGGAAGATGATTGTGGAAACCCGCAGAGCAGGAGCGAAACGCAAAGATAATGCGTCGGCTTTGGCGCGGAAAATCGTTTTGGGCAGGAGTTCAGAGAACATCAATATCAACGCCGTCATAACGACGGTATTGATTAATCCCTGTATTTTCTGACTATCGGTAACCAATATCAGCGCGTAACCTGTCAATACTGCGCCCGCATGTCCAGCGGCTACATTCACGAGATTGTTTCCGACTAACAGCATCCCCAGCATTCTATCCGGCGCATCTAAAAGACGCTTGACAATAGCCGCCTGTTTATCGCCATTCTCAGCCAAAACTCCCATTCTGACCTTGTTGGCTGAAACCAGCGCTACTTCAGTGCCAGAGAAGAAGAATGAGAGTATCATGGAAACCAGGAGCAAACTTACATAGACGGATATAACCGACCAACTTAACTGTTGAGCATGCAAAGCAACGATTGCCGCGATACAAGCGAACCAGCAGAATATCATGAATGTAATAAAGAAGCTGGATTTATTCATTTGTCTTCCCTCCGTAGCTTAAGATTTCCAAAGTCTCGAAGACTTTGGAAATCTTAGTGGCATCTTATGATAACCTGGTCAACTCGGGTTCCATCCATTGCCGAGATTTCAAATTCAATGCCGCTTTGAGCATCAATTATTACATCTCCGACCGCAGGTATAAGCTCAAAGAGATTGATAACGTACCCGCCGATGGTGTCCGCCTGAGATTCATCAAGGTTTAACTGTAAATGTTTATTGATGCTGCGGATGCTTGCAAGTCCGGAAACCTTAATGGTTGTCGGATTATTCGGGTCACGGATAATCTGATGGCCATTGGTATCTCCGACCAGTTCCTCAACAATATCCTCGACGGTAATCAAGCCGGAGACACCGCCATATTCATCCAACAAAATCGCCATCTTACTTTTCCTTTTAGTCAACTCTAACATCAACGCGCCGATTTTTTTCGTTTCCAGCGCATAAATTGGCGTTCTGATAAGAGTATTTTCAGGCCTGCCCTTGAGCGTAGCGAAGGGTTTGATAAATCGGAATTTTTCAACCCGCGGGTCTTCATAAATCATCGCACGCCGCGCAAGAAAATCCTCTATAGTCAGTTGTTCAATTCCAGTGTTGCGCCATAGGAGCCAGTCTTTGACGTGAAAAACCCCGCAAAGATTATCGATGTCTCCGCGATACACCGGGAGACGCGAATGGCCAACTTCCTTCGCTTTGTTGATAGCTTCCTGAATTGTCGCGCTCACTTCCACACAAACCATCTTAGTTCGTGGTACCATCGCCTCTCGCGCTTCAATGTCATGGAGTTCGAAAATGTTGTGAATAATTTCACGCTCTCTCTCTTTAATTGCTCCCTCCACTTCGCCGGCGCTGACTATAGCTTTAAATTCATCTGTTGTGATGGATTCTGTTGCCGTTATGTCGCTGCCGCCAAAGAGAGGAACCAAAAAGTCTATTATGCGCCGCAAGATTATTCGCATCGGAGTAATCAACACAGAAAAGAGCCAGAGTGGACGCGCGACTATCAAAGAAAACCTTTCCGCATGTCTTATGGCATAAGTTTTAGGGGTGATTTCGCCGATTACCAGCAAGATAAAAGTGTCAATAATAATCGTCGCGATCGAAGCCACGGTGTCCTCAAGATAGTCAGACAGGATAATACTTGTAATACTGACGAAGGCTATATTGACAAAATTATTGCCCAATAACACGGTAATGAACAACCGGCGGGGATTGTCCAGAAAATTAACAATGGCCGCGTTGCTCTTCCGCTTCACCCCTCGTATTCTCTGGAGTTGCACCTTGGTAAGAGAAGTTAAAGCGGTCTCTGAACTTGAAAAAAAAGCAGAACAAAGTAGTAACAGCCCCAGCCCAATGAGTTGGGGCATAAGACTTCCAATATCTTCCATAAAAATACGGCTAACTTCGTGAAACGTGATGCGTGATGCGTGAAACGTGAAAATCAGTTCTCTGGAATTGCTCTGACGCCGTATATCCTCTCTCCTTGAGTTTTTTTAATATTTTAACATACTGAAACTTGAAGGGCAAGAAAAATCTTAACGATGCAGAAATTCCCTATATAGTAGTATTAACCTGAGTTGCTACCTAAAATGGCTAAGAGGCAAGATGGCAAGACGGCAAGGTGGCTTTTAACCATTTAGCCCTCTTACCGTTTAGCCGTTTTACCATTTTGCCCATTCAGAAATTAGGTGAAAAACTTCTTTGAAAATAAAAAATCCCTTTGACATGGCGATAAAATTATGGTAAATTAAATACATCTCAAATTTAAACCAAACTTTTCTTTCAACTTTTTCTTTAAGAAAGAAAAAGTTGACAAAAAGAAATAATTGGAATTTCTTTTTTTGATCAAACTTTTTCTAAAAGTTTGCAGTTTGATCAAAAGAAATAAAAGGAATTAAAGGAGGAAGTTTCAAATTGAAAGCTTTATCGTACACACTAATTTTAGTCAGCATAGTTTTCTATGTTGTGGTGACGACATCTGTCAGCCACGCGCGCGAGGTGGATAAATCGCTAATCTTGTACCTTCCATTTGACGAAGGGAAAGGCGATGTAGTAAAAGACGCATCTCAATATGGTCATGATGGTGACCTTATCAGAAACCCCGAATGGGTTGACGGCAAAATTGGCAAGGCGTTGAAATTCAGCGGCAACAATTATGTCCAGGTTCCTATTACCAACGAATTGCAGTTGCGTGAAGTCTTTACCGCAGAGTTTTGGGTCAAGAGGGATGCGAAACAAGTAGCTGTATGGAACTACATGGTGGCCGCTGGCACACTCAAATGGGCTGTAATTTACAATACAGACCAAAAAGTTTATATTTATAGCGATTCTGGAGGTTGGGGGCAGCGCATAGTTACTGCTGTACCGCTAACTGAAGGCTGGACGCATATTGCAGCTACATACGATATAAAAAAAGAGGTAAAGTTGTACTTCAATGGCGAAGATGCTGGAACTGGAGGTAAACCTGGTATTGTCGCTCAGATTGATGGCTCTATCATGGTTGGCGCAAGACACCCAGGTTCGGAATTCTTCACCGGCATCATTGACGAAGTTGCACTATACAACCGCATTCTAGACCTTGCTGAAATTAAGCGAGATATGGAAGCCATTGGCGGCGCCGCTGTTTTGCCCAAAGATAAATTGACAACTACCTGGGGTAGGATTAAAACGAAGTGATAGTACACATTTTTTCACTTTGGAGAGAACTTTAAGAGTTTCATGAAACGTGAAACGTGAAACGTGATAGAGGATATAATCGCATTTCACGTTTCACGCATCACGTATCACGCATCAATCATGCAACCCATATCATTTTTCCTTATTATCACTCTAAGTTTGGCCGGTGTTTGCGCGCTTCTATGTTCACTTCGGACATTCGCAGATGAAATTCAACCACAAACTAAAGTGCAATTTGTAGATGCTACATCGGCATCGGGCATTCGCTTCAAACACGTAGATGGCAGAAGCGGTCAAAAATATTTGTTAGAGACGTTAGGCTCTGGCGCTACATTTTTTGACTATGATAATGATGGAGATATCGACCTCTACATCGTCAACGCCGCTGACCTTCCCGGTTTTACCTCTAAAGTTCCACCGACGAATGTTTTATACTGCAACAATGGCAATGGTACTTTTACTGATGTAACTTCACAGGCAGGTGTGGGACATCCTGGCTACGGCGTGGGATGCGCTGTGGCGGATTATGACAATGATGGATATCATGACCTCTACGTCACAAACTATGGTCCCAACGTGCTCTATCACAATAATGGCGATGGGACGTTTACCGATGTCACACAAAAGGCGGGTGTCGGCGACCCACGCTGGAGCACGAGTTGCGCGTTTTTGGACTACGATAACGATGGCGATGTCGATTTATATGTCGTCAATTATCTTCAGTTTTCGGTAGAGACAAGCATCTGGTGGGAAGTAAATGGAATCCGAACCTATTGCAGTCCTCCCGACCAATACGCCGGGAGTGTCTTTCATGGAGAACCTGATACACTCTATCGCAACAATGGCGACGGAACTTTTACGGACATTACCAAAGAAGCGAAGATTTCTTGCACCGGCGTGGGACTCACTGTAGCTGTTGGCGACTACAATAACGATGGTTTTGCGGATATCTATGTCGCCAATGATATGGAACAACATTATCTCTTTAAGAATAATGGAGATGGTACATTCACCGACGTTACGCTTTTCTCTGGCGCTGGATATAGCGAAGATGGCGTGCCTGGAAGCGGTATGGGAGCAGCCTTCGGCGACTACGATAATGACGGCTACCTTGACCTTGTGGTGAGCAATGCGGCTAATATGCCGGCTATCCTTTACCATAACGACGGGAATGGATTTTTTACCGATGTTTCTTTCGTTTCAGGTATTGGACAAAAGACGCTGTCCTATTTTAAATGGACGACTGAATTTATTGATTACGATAACGATGGCTTTCAAGACCTATTCATAGCCAATGGACACCTGCAAGACAATATCGAACTTTTTCTTGATTCGACCTACCCGCAACAAAACCAACTCTTTCACAATTGCAGAGATGGCAAATTTATTGATGTTTCTTCTGAAACGGGTCCGGGTATGTTGCTGAAAAAAGTTAGTCGCGGCGTGGTGTTTGGCGACTATGATAACGACGGCGATATCGATATTTTCATCAATAACTCCAACCAAACGGCTGATTTACTGCGCAACGATAGCGGCAACCAAAATAATTGGCTGATGATTAAAACTATTGGTGTGAAAAGCAACCGCGATGGCATTGGCACGCGCATAAAAGTCGTATCAGGTTCACTTTCGCAGATAAAAGAAGTTAAAAGCGGTTCGGGCTATCTATCTCAAAGTGACCTGAGAGTGCTGTTTGGATTGGGCGCTCATACGAAAGCCGATTTGGTGGAATTACGGTGGCCCAGCGGCCTGGTGGAAAGAATACAGAATGTGAAAGCCAGGCAAATATTTACTGTAACAGAAGGATGCGGGGAAAGAGTAGCAAAATAAGATTTGCTACACAACTTTTTTCCAGCCTCTGAAAATTTATTGGTGAAAGGTGATTGGCGACTACCATTCACCTCTCACAATTCACCACACTACGTAAATGAACCCTGACCTTTTTCCACATCTCGTCAAGTTTATAACAGCAAATGGTACTGTAAAATACGTTCTCAAGAATGCTGAACTTGCAAAGATTGATTCTCGAAAATTACACTCATACGCTTTGGATCCAACTCACCCTCGCGGCGGAGCAAACAAGGCGCATGTTTTCAAGGAAGCGCTAGGATTTGATTTATCAAACTGGAAGGACTTGTACCAGCAATTGCTTGCGGGAGTCAGAAACGCAAATGCCATTCCGGGAAAGGTTAACGAGCATGGGCGCCATTACACAGTGGATATTCGCGTAACTGGCCCAAAAGGGGAAGGAGTTGTCCGCACTGGCTGGATTTACAAGCAGGGTTCGGATATTCCTGAATTGACAACGTTATTAGTCGCTCCTAAATCTGTCCAATTAAAGGAGGGAGATTGCCGTGCAATTTGAATTATTAAGCGTTGTGGAATTATTGGAGGATGTTGATAAAGAAGTTAAAAAAGGTGAAATTGGAACAATCGTAGAAATTTTTGATAATCCTGATGAAGCTTACGAAGTTGAATTTGTAAATAGCCATGGGGAACAAACTCTGATAACCTACACGTTAAAACCTGAACAACTAAGACTAATTAAGAAGCACGCCATAAAATCTTTTCCATTTATAGAAGTGGACGTTGCCGTTCCCTCGTAACCAAACTTTTCTTTAAGGAAGAAAAGTTTAATCAAAAGAAATAAGAGGAATAAGTAAATGTGAACGTTTCTGTTCACTTCGTTCAGCAGTTCCGATTCTCGGAACCGCTTCGCCCATAGGCAGGTAGCTTAAAAGCATACCCTTCATCCCGACGAATTCGGGAGGCAGGCCTGCCCTTTGAAGGGAGTAGGTGAGGTATGTCGAAGACTACCTTCTCACAGAAAGATTAAGGAAAGATTTAATTGTGAGAAATATCAGAGCTATTATTTTCCCATTCATAAGTATTACAATTATTTTCAGTAGTGTTGAATCACAAGCAGAAGACCAATCAGTAGCGCATAAGCGCGAACTATCGGAACTATACTACAACCTGGGTTCGAAATATTCCCAACTCGGTCAATGGGAGAATGCAATTGAAGCATACACCCAAAGTATCAAGCTAAACTCTAATTTTGCGGCGGCGCATCATAATCTTGGCGTGGTGTATTCACAGCAAGGACAGTTGGACAAAGCCGCAGCCGAGTATAAAAAGGCGATTGCGCTAAATCCGAAGTTTGTCTCTGCTTATCGCAATCTTGGGCATATTTACGCTCAACAAGGGCTTTTGGGCATGGCAAGAGATGCTTATGAAAAAGTGGTTGAATTGGAATCAACACAATCGGAAGCCCACTATAACCTGGCTTCTATGTACCTTCAGACAGATATGATGCGCGAAGCAATAACAGAATACCAAAAAGCCATCGAGCTCAACTCTAAATATACCGCAGCGTATCAAGATTTAGGCGTTGCATACTCACAGCAAAACCAATATGCAGAAGCGATAAATGCCTATAAACAAGCGATTTCACTCGACCCGAATTTTGCCGCGCCTTATTATAATCTTGGACGGGTTTATTCACAGCAAGGACAGTTTGATTTAGCGATAGACGCATACAAGCGAGCCATTGCATTAGACTCTAAGTTCGTCGATGCCTACAATGGTCTGGGACAAATTTTAGCTCGCAACCATAAATTTGATGAAGCGGTTGATGCCTATAAAAAAGCTCTTGCACTTTCCCCCCCCCCTTTCCCCCCCGTCAACAGGGGGTTGGCGTCTGCGCACTATGGTTTGGGGCAAGTGTATGCGAGCCAAAAGCAGTATGATGAGGCAATCGCGGAGTTTCAAAAGGCGATTGAAAATGACCCATATTATTCAGATGCACATTACAGTTTAGCGAATGCGTATACGCGACAAGGGCGCGCTGAAGACGCGGTTAAGGAGATGGAAATATTCCAGAAATTACGAGAAAATGAACCACTTATGGTCAAAGCAGAGCAGTGGGCGAAGCGGCGCCCCAATGACCCCGAGGCTTTTAATAATTTAGGAGCCACTTATGCCATACTCAGCCGTTTCGACCAGGCAATAGAAGCATACAAAAAAGCGATTCTTTTAAATCCGCAATTGGCAACAGCCTATTATAACCTCGGGGTTGCCTATTCAAAAATCGATAAATTTGAGGAAGCTGTGGAAGCATACAAGACAGCTATCCGCCTCAATCCTAACCTCGCCATCGCTTACAACAATCTCGCCTGGCTATACGCAAAGCGTTCCGAAAATCTTGATGACGCTCTAAAACTCGCCCAAAAAGCTGTGGAGTTAGAACAGAATCCCGATTACATGGACACGTTAGCATGGATTTATTACAAGCGAGGGATGTATGCCAAAGCGGAGGAAACGATAAAACAAGCGATTCAACTGGAACCAGAGGAGAAATTATATCAGGAACGGTTGGAGGAAATTAGGCGGGCCATAACTAATTTTCAAAAATAAACTTGCGCTTTTGTAGTAACGACTTCAGTCGTTTTTCAGCATGCAAGCAAATGACTAAAGTCATTACTACAACAATAAGGAAAAATCATGAATGAAGGAATTTCGTGGCGAAGCTCGAAAGTTGTCGAAGGCGTTGGCGGCGCGTATGCGCGAACATTGTATAGGGCTGTTGGTGCTATCGACTCTGATTTTAAAAAACCCCTCATCGCTGTTGCCAATTCGTGGAATGAACTTGTGCCCGGTCATTATCACCTCGAGCAGATGGCGGAACACATTAAAAATGCCATCTGGGCGGCGGGCGGGTGGCCGATGGAATTTAATACTATCGCTGCTTGTGATGGCGCCGCGCAGGGACGAGGAATGCACTACATTTTGCCGATGCGGGATATTATCGCGGCTTCGGTGGAGTTGATGCTTCAGGCGCATAGCTTCGACGGCGTCGTCATGATTGCATCCTGCGATAAAATTATTCCGGGGATGCTGATGGCGGCGGCGCGGTGTAATTTGCCCACCATATTTTTCACAGGTGGAACTATGCTGCCGCGTTCCGACATTGACCGAACCTATGTGGCTTGTGATGTCAAGGAAGCTATCGGGCGTTACAATTCCGGAGAAATTGATGAGCAAGAACTCAATCGCATCGAATCAATAATCTGCGCCAGCGTCGGAGCATGTAGCATGATGGGCACCGCGAATACAATGGCGAGTGTCGTCGAAGCGATGGGATTGTCCTTGCCTTATTGCGCGACGATGCTGGCTGTTGATGCCGCGCGCGTGCATCTTGCCAGATATACAGGCGAACGCATCGTGCAGTTGGTTGAAGAGGGGTTGACGGCTAATCAAATCATCACTGAAAAATCTATTGAGAACGCTGTCCGAGTATGCTTAGCGCTTGGCGGCTCATCAAACGCTTTGCTGCACTTGCCAGCAATCGCCCATGACGCCGGGATTAAATTAACTCTTGATGATTTCAACGCGTTGAGCCGCAAAACTCCTCTACTCGCTAAGTTCAAACCCGCGTCCCAGTTTAATTTGCTGGATTTCCACGAAGCCGGAGGCGTGCCGGCGCTCATGAAAGAACTTCAAAGTCTGTTGCATTGCGATGTTCCAACTGTGACAGGACGCACATTGAAAGAAAATTTAGCGGAAGCCAAAGTATTGCGTCCGGAAGTTATTCCTTCCCTCAATAAACCGCTTGCGCCCGAAGGCGGAATAGCAGTGCTTTACGGCAATCTCGCGCCGAAAGGTGCAATCGTCAAACAGAGTGCCGTAAGCGAAAAAATGCTGGTGCATTCAGGCCCAGCCAAAGTATTTGAATCTGAAGAGGAAGTGCGCGACCATCTGACCTCAAAGCAGGTCAAGCAAGGGGATGTACTGGTCATCAGATACGAAGGGCCAAAAGGCGGGCCAGGAATGCGCGAACTTTCCATCCCCGCCGCGATGCTTGTAGGCATGGGGCTTGGCGATTCAGTCGCCATGGTCACAGATGGCAGATATTCCGGCGCAACGAGGGGCCCGTGCATCGGACACGTCTGCCCCGAAGCCGCAGAAGGCGGGCCAATTGCGTTGATACAGGATGGAGATATCATCCATATCGACATCCCCAATCGCAAGCTCAATGTGGAATTATCAGACGAAGAATTGAACCGCCGCCGAGCAAACTGGCATCCTCCAGAACCCAAAATCCAAAATGGATTTATGGCTTTATATTCTAAAATCGTTGGGGATGCTAATGTTGGGGCGGTGATTGTTTAGCCACCTCTTTAGAGCCGCTGATTTTCTGACATCGCTGATTTTAAGCGCTTTCAATCAGCGTCGTCTGTAAATCAGCGGCTATACAACATATTCTAAAATCGTCGGGGATGCTAATGTAGGGGCGGTGCTTGATTAGCTATTTTTTCATTATAGATACTAATATGACTTTGGTAAATAGAAATGTAGCCTAAGATTCTATCTTGGTTTGGGCGGAATATGCTACCGATTGGCCAACTTAGAAAGTTAGGCTACGATTAGATCGGGTTTTAATTTACCAAAGTCAAGCTAAAAGAGGGCATGTTTCACAAATCTCATTACACTTTTGCAAGGAAAAGCTTGCCCTTAAGCTTCGCGACGGGATGGAAGGATGGGGGTCTACCTTCCATCCATCCTTCCAACCTTCCATGCTTCCCAAAAGTGTACCCACCCCTACCCCTCCAAGGAAGGGACTAATTTTTTAGGAAATTTGAAACATGCCTAAAAGAGGAGATTATTGCTATGGAAGTCACGGAATTACTCCCACGGCTGCGCGAGTTAAGCCGTGCGGATAAATTATATATCATGCAATTTTTGGTCTCGGAACTCGCTCAAGAAGAAACGGACTTACTCAAACCTCACTTGAGTTACCCGGTTTGGTCCCCCTATAACGCCTTTGAAACAGCAAACACGATGCTTCAGGTACTCAAAACAGCGGAGGATAAGCCATGATGTATGATAGTGAACGATACCTGTTTATACCAACCGATAGCACGCTTGGTGAAGCGAGTCTCCAACCATATCTGCCACTGACGCTCACTTATCAAGGACGTTGGGTTTCAACTTCAGGCTTGCTGGATACTGGCTCTATGGTCAATGTATTGCCTTATCAAGTGGGGGTGGATTTAGGAGCAATATGGGAACAACAGATGACTCCACTTCAGCTAACAGGTAATCTGGCCAGATATGAAGCTCGCACGCTTGTTGTCTCCGCGACCGTTGGGCGTTTGGAGCCAGTACAACTTGTGTTTGCTTGGACTCAAGCCACGAACGTCCCATTGTTGCTGGGACAAGTCAACTTCTTCATGGAATTTGATGTCTGTTTCTATCGTTCTCAACTGTTGTTCGATGTTCGTCCTAAATAGGTTTCTTCCTGAGAGATTTCCCAACGAAAGCAAATCCTCAGAAAAGTTAAAGCCAATCAAAAGAAGATGAAGAAGTGGGCGTATCATACCCCGATGAATCATCAGCACAAGTATGATTTGGTGGAAGCGGAGCGGGCGCGGGTATTGAACCGAGATGCCGCCGCGATGGAATATTACGACCGCGCCATTCCCGAATGTCAAGCCCATCGACATCTCCCTCAATCCCGATGTTATCAAAATTATCGGCGATGTTTCTGGCGATGGGACAATCTCGGCGTATGACGCATCGTTGATACTTCAGTTTGTCGTCGGGTTAATTGACGAGTTGCCTCCGCCTGCAAAATCTCCCGCTGATGGCGTCCTGCGAGATTACAGTGTGAGCATCCCTCAACCCTGAGACGTGGATACCGTATCAACTGGCAGAGGATTCGCCGGTTGAGATAAGTATCTACAACGTGAAAGGCAAACTGGTTCGGACACTGACTTTGGGACATCAAAGCGCGGGAGTTTACGTCGCCAAATCCAAAGCTGCTTACTGGGACGGCAGGGATAACCTCGGTGAGAAAGTCGGTAGCGGTGTCTACTTTTACAGGTTGCAGGCGGGGAATTTTTCTTCGATGCGGAAGTTGGTTGTGGTAAAATAATTTTCGGCGAGAAACCGAGTTTCTCGAAGAAACGCGGTTTCTTTTGCGACATTTAAGGGGGATGCTGTTGATTGAAATAGATTTTGCAGGGGAAATCTTGAATATTGTCCGAGCTTTTCTACTTCTCGGAATGCGCACTCAACCGATATACAGAATTATTCTTTCTCGCTTGTACTATGCCGCACATCATGTCGGAAGATTGATGCTTAGAAACGTTGGGTTAGCGCCTGAACAATGGCGCGCGAATGTCCATCAACAGGTTTTGGACGAATGAGAAAGTTGCTATGTGAATACAGGCATAATGGGTCGAAATGCTTTTAGAGCTCTGGGAAGACTTCGGCGATTACTTCTTCCTCTTATTTCTTATGATGGAACTTTTCTTCCCACTTTTTTTCTTCCACTTATTTCTTTTGATCAAACTTTTCTTTCCCCTCCTTGGAGGGGCAGGGGTGGGTAAAGAAAAGTTTGGAAGAAAAAGTTGACAAAAAGAAATAATTGGAAGAGAAAAGTTTGGTTACGAAGTGAGGTATTATAAATGCAAGACGAAACAAATATGCAATACAATACGGATACGGAAGAATCAGATAGAGATGTCCTACAAGAACAGAAAGCGCGATTAGAGCAGGAAATAGATAAGTCGAAGAGAATAATGGTATTGCAGAAAAAAGAGATGCAATACGCGCGGGAAAAATACAAACAGGAGATGGAACTCCGCAAAAAAGAGATGAAAACGACGCACCAAAATTGGATTCGGCAACGACCGGACCGTTTGGTGAAACAATTAGACGAGCTGCAAGAACGTATTGAAGAGCAAAGTGGACAATGGAACGAATTTCGCGAGTATTTGGAACAATGGCAATCGCAAGTAACTGAACGAATGGAACAATTGCAGGAACAGACGAGAATTCAGCAAGAGCAGATGGAACAGATGTACGGAGAGATAGAACGACGAATGGAAGAACAACGCGAGTGGATACAACGTCAGTTTGAACAAATGCAAGGACAGACGCCGATAGCAACGGCCACGAAAGAAAAGCCACAGGAAGAAAGTGAAAGACCGCAGGAGGAGATAGTAGATGAAGCAGAGGAAGAAGAAAGGTAGGAAGGCGGGGAAAGGAAGGAAAGAGCCTGTCCTGAGCTTGCCGAAGGAATGGAAAGGAGGGAAATTCCTTCCCTTCCTTCCCTTCCTTCCATTCTGATTAGCCCTCTTCGCCATTCTGATCCTTTATCCAGTATAACTAGCAACTTGGGTTATATCTTTACCACAAAAGAGCGATAACTGAAAAAGTCGTATCATTAGGAGGATAATTATGCCAAACGTTTGTGAAGGTAATTTAATTGGAACGGGACTGAAAATTGGAATCGTCATCAGTCGCTTTAACAGTTTTATAACTTCAAAGCTGTTGGATGGAGCACTGGATGCTTTGAAGCGGCATGGAGTTGTAGATAATGATGTTGATGTTGCCTGGGTGCCTGGGTCCTATGAGATTCCGTTTATCGCTAAGAAACTCGCCGAAAGTCGAAAATATGACGCGATAATCTGTTTAGGGGCGGTAATCCGAGGAGCAACGCCGCATTTTGAATACGTCGCAAGTGAATCCGCAAAAGGAATTGCTCAAGTAGGTTTGCAGACAGGTGTGCCGACGATTTATGGCGTGATTACAACCGACACCATTGAACAAGCTATCGAACGCGCAGGCACTAAGGCGGGTAATAAAGGCGCAGATGCCGCTGTTTCTGCTATTGAGATGGTGAATCTGTGCAAAGCCATTGACAAAGTAAATGGCTGAACGAAGCGCACCGATTGATATGTGAAGAATTACTTTTTTTCCTCTTATTTCTTATGATGGAACTTTTCTTCCCACTTTTTTTCTTCCACTTATTTCTTTTGATCAAACTTTTCTTTCCCCTCCTTGGAGGGGCAGGGGTAGGTAAAGAAAAGTTTGGAAGAAAAAGTTGACAAAAAGAAATAATTGGAAGAGAAAAACTTTTCTTTCTTAAAGAAAAGTTTGGTTACTCCCTCACTTTATAGAAAAGGGAAAACGTGAAGATATGAAACGTATTGCGTGTTGCGTGTCCCGTTATTCACCACGCAATACGCAACACGCACCACGCAATAGCGTGCTTAACTGCAAAACTCGTATTAGTTATACTTCAAGACATGCTCATCATACTCAATTTCCAATTTTAGCTTATGCTTGGCTTCCTCTTGAGCAAAGGCCAATAAAGTCGCGGCCAGTTCCTCGTCATCGGTTGTTTCGGCGAGGTCGGTATACAGTTTGAATGCCGCTTTCTCATTTTTCATCGCTAAGATGAGTGCTCCCTGGTAATCAAGTTTCTTGGGGTCTGGCTCAACGTCCACCAGGTAGTCAGCAATCTTGAGGTCAATAATTTTCTGCTTCGCGGGCATCAACAGCTTGCCCTTCTTAATTCCGATTAACTTTGCCTTGTGGCCTACTTCCTCGCGAGCTAACTCCTCAAATACTTGACGCATATGCGGGTTTTCCGATTTGCCGGCCAAGTCAGTGTAGAATTGGAAGGCTTCTTCCTCATTTTTAACTGCAAAATCTAAAAGTTCATCAACGGAACCAAATTCTTTCATTACTTTCTCCTCCAATAAAATTGTATTTTTTCATTATCAGGAACCCGTTTTCTCCGAGAAAACGGGTTCCTGGCGAACCATATTGGTATCTATTTTTGTTCTCGCTTTAATTTTCCAGAATCTTTATTCAACATCAGATGCTGCATCTTCTGGAGATTATGTGTCAATTCCCACCAGCCTAATTTAAACGTGGCGTAATCGGGAGCGCCGGTCATTGCAGATGCGTAGCGAATTGAATTCGCGTAAAAAAGCCACTGTTTAATCCATTCCTGCTCAATAAGTTCATCAAAGGGATTACTATTGTCGGCGTAACCTTGTTTCCAGGCTTCACTGAGGAGATTCGTCGCCGCAAGCGTCATACCATCAGTCTCGTCTATGGTATTATCTATCTTCTCGAAGTGGCGATTGACCCAGGTTGTGCTATGGCATGCTTTACACAACTTCTTCACCTGAGATTCCCGTTTGGCTTGTTCTTCTGCATTGATGAGATACTCAGCGGCGGAATTTCCCGTGAAAGTAGTGGGTAGTGGCAAACCGTCCGCATTTTTGATATTGTATGTATCTCCTCGTTTCGGTTGTGGATGCGAGTAAATGAGGCCAAACAATCTGACCCAAAGTCTCGCATTGAAATCGTGAGTTCTTGGCAGAATCACTTCATCTTCTGGTGTTGTAACAAGACTGTTATGGCAACTTGCGCATGTCGGGGCTTTGAAATCTTTTCCGATTTTCCATGGCACGTTACTCCAATTCCAGTCATAGGCTTTAGAGAAAAAGATATTGCCATGTTTGCTCTCTTTATAAACATCCCAGGCGGGAACATCCGGCTGAAGATGGCATTGGGAGCAGGTGTAAGGCTTCCTGGCAATCTCGATTGAAAAGCTATGCCGTGGATGGCAGGCAGTACATGCACCTCTGCTGCCATCAGGATTAATCCTGCCAACTCCTTGATTCGGCCAGTTGGTCAGGGTTGGGACACTGATATCACCTAAGTCCGTAGCAATCTCTGTTGTTCCCGTCACCATAACCTCCGTTCCGTGACAGGCATAACAGGTTTCGTGTTTGGTCGCATCAGACGCCTGAAGTGGTATCACTTTCCCAGCTTCTGCCTTTTTGAGGCTTATAATTGTCTCCACCAGCGCGGAATATACAGGGTTTTCCCGCAGATTTGAAAGAGCATAAGCCTTTTTACTCTCAGAATATTCACGCGCCTCAACGGGATGACAAACTTTGCAATCATTGGGAGATACGATTGTATTAATCTGAAATCCCAGGTGCTCGAAGTTATCTTTATGCTGTTCAGCATTGAGAGCATGACACTCGTAACATCCAACCACAACATTTCGAAGGTTTGCTTCAACTGTTTCACTTGATATTCTTCGTTCCAAAGCGGAGTTTTTGAGCGCTGTTTCGGGAGTTATCATGGCATGCCGACTTGTCAGCCAATCCTCCACTACACCTGGCGTGTAAACACTGTGGCATTCAAAGCACTGCTCAGTCTCTTCGCTTAATGGTGGCTTTTGGGCTTCCTCATTAAATCCGGTCTCCACTATAGTCAACAAGAGGACAAACGCCAAACCACACCTCCAAAATGTAATCAACCATTTATTCATAGAAATCTCCATGCAAACGAATTCCAGCAAATCACGTGTTTATATGATATAACAAATTGTCTTAGTTGTCAATGAAAAAAGAGGGCAAAAGGGCAAAAGGGCAAGAGGGCAAGTCGGAGGATAGAGGGAAAGAAAGGAAACTTATTACCTTGAATTCTACATCAAGATATGTTAACATAAAGGCATCCACGAAGGAGGGAATATTATGTTATCTGTCAGAGGCATTTTTAACGGCAAAACGGTGGAATTATTGGAAGGTGTGCCGTATCAGGACAAAGTCGCGGTCATTGTGACTTTTCTGGAAGGCGAGCTAGTGACCGAACAAGATAGATTAAGTTGGCATGATTTTATTAAAGAAACCTATGGCTGTTTAGCAGATGACCCGATTGAACGTGGTCCTCAAGGGAAATATGAAATTCGAGAGGTAATTGAATGACCTATTTAATTGATACTAATGCTTGTATTAAATATCTGAATGGAAAATCTGAAAGAATTCGGCAAAATATAGAGTCAAAAAGCCCAGGGGATATTGTTTTATGTTCTGTTGTAAAGGCTGAATTGTTTTATGGTGCGATGAAAAGTGCAAACTTTTTAGTAAAAAAGTTTAATCAAAAAAAGCCTGCAAATCCTGAAAGAAACTTGAAGAGGTTCTCTCTTTTTTTCACGCGCTTTGTTTCCTTTCCTTTCGATGACAAAGCAGCGGAAGTATATGGTCGAATACGAGCCAACCTGGAGAAAGCAGGTACTCCGATTGGTCCAAATGACCTGCTGATTGCGGCTATTGCATTAGCGAATGAGCTAACGCTTGTAACACATAATACTCGTGAATTTGGTAGGATAGAGAAGTTAAAAATTGAAGATTGGGAAATTTAAGGACCTTCATGCAAAAAGAACAACACAAACCAACCCCAGGCGTAACTCTACGCGCTTTATTGATTGCCACTATCCTCATCCCGGTCAACTGTTACTGGGTCATTGAGATGGAAGTTATTAGATATTCCGGGCATCCAGTCACGATATCCCTTTTTTTCAACGTAATCTTCAGTGTTTTGGTTCTCACCGCCTTAAATTTCGGGATAAAGAAATTACTGCCGCATTTCGCCCTTACCCAAAGCGAGTTGTTAGTTGTGTATGTAATGGTCTCCTTAGCGTCGGGGATTGCTGGGCATGATATGCTGGAGATACTCGTGCCGATGCTGGGCCATCCCTTCCGTTTCGCTACGGCTGAAAATGAGTGGGCGGAAATATTTTATCCGTACCTGCCGCGTTGGCTGATGGTCAGCGCTGATAAAATTTTGCGCGGATACTACGAAGGTGAAATTAGCCTCTATACGCGCGAACAACTGTGGGGATGGACTTCGCCGGTGCTCTGGTGGACGGCGTTTATCTTCGCGCTTGTCTTTGGCATGTTGTGCATCAACGTCATTGTGCGCAAACGGTGGACAGAACAGGAGAAATTAAGCTACCCCATAATTCAACTGCCGTTAGAGATGACAAACACCGCCAATATGCAATTTTTCAAAAATAGGGTTCTGTGGATTGGGTTTGGTGTAGCCGCGGGTTTGACCCTACTCAACGGTATAAATTTTCTGTATCCCACGGTGCCCGAAATCAGAACCCGCGTGCGGAATTTAGGCTATTTCACGGAAAAACCGTGGAATGCGTTGGGCGGATTGCCCATTTCTTTTTATCCCTTCGCCATCGGTTTGGGATTTTTCGTCCCATTAGATTTGTCCTTTTCCTGTTGGTTTTTCTATTGGTATTGGAAAATTTTGCAGATGATAGGAAGTATACTGGGTTTGCGCAGTTTGCCTGGTTTTCCTTATATGAATGAACAGGCTTCAGGAGGGTACATTGCGCTTTGTTTGATTGCGTTGTGGGCGAGCCGCCGACATCTGGGCAAGGTGATGCGAAGGGTAATCGGCAGGCAAACTGATTTGGACGATGCCGATGAACCGATGCGATATCGGACGGCTGTCATTGGGCTTGTAGCGTCGATAGGGTTTATTCTTTTTTTCTGTTATCGAGGCGGCGCCTCAGTGCTTATCATTTTCGTCTTCTTCTTGCTCTACTATGCTATCTCCATTGCCGTAACCCGCATGCGCGCTGAATTAGGCACAATCGTCCATGATTTGCATTATTCAGGGCCCGACGAAATCCTCACGCGTGCGCTGGGCACGCGGCGCATTGAGCGCGGCACATTGGCGCTGTTTTCCCTCTTCTGGTTCATCAACCGCGCTTACCGTAGCCATCCTATGCCGCATCAACTTGAGGGTTTCAAACTCGCTGAACGCACCCGTACAAGCAATAAAGGTTTAATTTTCGCAATGATGGTTGCTACTGCGTTCGGTTCCTTAGCCGCTTTCTGGGCGTTAATTGACCGAGGCTATCGTTTGGGCATGGAACTCAAAGCACCCTGGCCGTCGTTGACAGCTTTCGGTATCGAACCGTGGCGGCGCATGGAAGCCTGGGTCAATGCGCCGACAGGGACCGATATGGTAGATACTGTCTCAATGGGGATTGGTGTGGTTATGACATTTATTCTGATGCTACTTAGGATGAAATTTGTCTGGTGGCCGCTTCACCCGGCAGGATTCGCTATCTCGACAAGTTGGGGTATGAATGTGACCTGGAGTTGCCTTTTCGTAAGTTGGTTGCTGAAATGGATTATCCTACGCTTCGGCGGCTTAGGCGCGCATCGCAAAGCAACGCCGTTCTTTTTAGGTTTGATTTTAGGTGAGTTTACAATGGGAAGTCTCTGGACGATTATTGGGATTGTATTGGGGATGCCAACTTATGGATTTTGGGTATAGCTTACAAAACTGGAATAACTTCAAAACCACGTTGCCTGCTGGTTTCTCGAAAATGGGTGTCAAATGCGAAGGCTTGATTGCATCCAGCCATATCCACAACTACAAGGCTGGCGCAATCGACGACGCCCCATGTTTTGTCTCAATAGCGCATGAATATATCCAAACTTGCCAGTTCAATCTCCTCAGTGATATGAACGAGGCGAACTGTTTCTGGGTCATTAAGTTGTTCCCAAAGTGAAATCATTTGTGTATAACCGATGCGAGATTTGACAATGGAAAGAGCCTCATAAGCAGTCCAGTTAGTTGTTATCAACGTTACTTCGTCAGCCAGAAGGTCATCATAAGTTGATTGAGCAATCGGATGATAATAATCGCCTCTATCCACTATAGCTATCTTCCGCGCTAATTCGTCCTGTGTCATATTCGTCATTTTTACTCACTACTATAAGTTAATGACGGCTAATAATAACATACCAGAAAAGTTCCATCATAAGAAACACTGAGGAAGTTCTATATACCCAACGGAGAAAATTAAAATTTTTGTTGCATCGGCAGGTCAATGAAGGTAAAATAGATTGAGAATTGACTGAGCACATATTAAAAGAGGAGAAGTAATTATGCCGACAATTGTTGATAGTAAACCATCGCCTGAATTTACGCCTATTAGTTTAGTTAGTGTCTATAACCGAAACGGAGCTAATTTCTCAGGAGATGAATTAGCTGATGAATCATTGGCTGGAAAGGAATTATCGCTGACGGGTGAAAACATCATTCGCGGTATTCCTTTTCATCTTGGGCATACTGAAGGAAACAACCTTCTTTTTCTCAAAGATGATGCAGTAACACTCAACTTCAATGCGCCCGTTAAATGCCGTTATTTAGTATTCATCCACACTGCTGTCACCAAAAGGGATGCGCCAGATGAAGATGGCATAACCCGCCCATCTCGAGGCCGTATAATCCTCGGTGATAAAGTTGCGGATTATCAGCTCATCTATGAGGATGGAAGTGAACAATCGGTTCCCATTCGCCGTCGGTTCGCGATTGGAGAATTACGCAAGGATTGGGGCGATGAATGTTTTGAGGCAGTGCCTTTGACGAAGCCACTCGCAATTCCCACTATTTCAGAACGGATGAGCGCGGGTGAACCACCAAATGGCTTCTTTGGAAATAGCCAGACGCGAGTGGGATTTGCGGGCTCCAGTGTGCCTGTGGGATATTGGGTTTATGCGCTGGAAAATCAGAAGCCAGACCAGGCGATAACGGGTATGCGATTTGTCCCGACCGATAGCGCATTGCTAATCCTTGGACTTACGGCTACTAATCTGGAAGAGAATCCGCTATGCTGGAGACGACGGCAGAAAGCTTTAATTACACTGCCGAAGGGAGTAAACATTGGCCGTCCTGATGCTTCTGGTCGCTATCCGGGTTTGGGAATCGACCTGGGACAGATTATATCCGTCGCGCCAAAATTGGACTACGACAACGCCCATTGGAACGGTGGATACAACAACAAGGCGCCGGCCCGCGCGGAGAATCAGTTTGTCGTAGAATATTGCGCTCATCCAGCGGCGAGGTTCACCGTTGCGTCGAAAGACAAGCTCTCTTTTGCTGTCGGAGATTGCCAGAAGATCGATGATAAGGAAACGCCTTTGCTGGCGCCGATAAATCCCGCCGAGCAGGATGTCATCATCAAAGTCGTTGAATCTAAAAGTGGAAAGAAAGTCGCTGTAAAACTTCATATCCACGGTGAAGCTGGCGAATATCTGCCGCCGATGGATAGACATCGCATTCCCAACCCGTACTGGTTTGAGGACTACAGCGCGGATTACATCGCCAATGGAGTGCATTTCTGCACGTATATAGATGGTGAGACGAAGGTGAAAGTGCCTTTGGGCGATGTGTACATCGAAATATCCAAAGGGTTTGAGATTAAACCGATTCGAGAAATTTATAATATCACACCCGAAACAACGGAAATTGTCATTGAGATTGAGCATGTCCTTCCATGGCGGGAGAAGGGATGGGTGTCGGCTGATACGCATGTTCACTTCCTTTCGCCCCAAACAGCCCTGTTAGAAGGCGCGGGCGAAGGCGTCAATGTGGTCAACCTGCTGGCAAGTCAGTGGGGAGAACTGTTCACCAACATTGGCGATTTTGATGGCAAAACTAACTTAGGCAGCAAGGAAGCGGGCGGCGATGGCGAATATTTAGTGCGGGTCGGTACGGAGAACCGTCAACACGTCCTCGGCCACATATCGCTCTGCGGTTACAACGGGCGAATTATTACTCCGCTGACAACTGGAGGACCAGATGAATCTGCTTTAGGCGATGCAGTGGAGGTCACATTATCACAATGGGCGAAACAGTGCAAGGAACAAGGCGGTGTCGTCGTTCTGCCCCATTTCCCAAATCCTCGTTGTGAAGGCGCAGCCGCCATCGTGCTGAATTACATCGACGCTGTTGAGATGACCTCTTGGGGGAACCTCTATGGTGGCATTGACCCATATTCGCTGTCGGACTGGTATCGATACCTCAACTGTGGCTACTTTGTAGCGGCTGTGGGCGGAACCGACAAAATGAGCGCTACGACAGCGGTAGGAACAGTTCGGACTTATGCGCTAATTGAGGACGGGGAGTTCACTTACGACGCCTGGAAAGAGGCGGTTCGCTCCGGGCGGACATTCGCCACTTATGGGCCACTAATGGAATTTTGTGTGGAAGGGCGTCCAATGGGAAGCCGCATCGAACTTTCCTCTACCGGAGGAACACTCAATGCAGAATGGCAGCTTGCCACAGTAACTGTGCCAATTAGTAAAGTTGAGCTTGTGGTCAACGGCGAGACACAAGACGTGGTCAGCGTGCCGCCTGACCAGCGGGAAGTTCAAGGGAGTTTTTCCGTCCGGGTCGATAAGAGCAGTTGGATTGCGTTGAGAGTGCGAGGCGCTTATTCTGACAAGCGTGAGATGATAGCAGCCCATAGCAGTCCGGTGATGGTCAAAGTTGACGGGACAGAGTTCTTTGCCGCCGCAGACGCCATGACAATTCTCGAACAAATCGAAGGCGCAATCGCGTTCATAGATACCGTAGCAACCAAAGCCGAGGCAAAGGCATATAAGGCTGTAAAGATGACTCTCACTTCGGCTCACAGGACGCTACATAATCGGATGCACAACGTGGGAGTCTTTCATAATCATTCCCCAATGGACGAGCATGAACATCCTCATCATAAACATTGACGGCAAGACGGCAAGAGGCTAAGTGTCTTTGCCCTCTTGCCACCTTGCCCATAAGACGAAGTCGTTGGTGAGCGAAGCGAACACTTTGCCATCCCCCCTTTGGCTTGGTATAACTATCCTTCCATTTTCAGACTCTCTCTTAGCGCCGCTTTTTCCGTCCCCTGCTTGTGCGGATGCTCTCCACTCTGGGCAATTTGAGCGTTAATGCCTACCCTCTCCGCTTCGCGAGTGGTGAAGGGAAAGATAGTTGCTCTGAGCGCGTCGTTAGGTGGCAATTGACTATCAAGTATCTTTCCCACGAAGTCAACGCGCTTGAAGAACCTGAGCCGCTTGAAATAGTCAGTGACGATGAAAAGATCAACCAGGTCCTCGTGTCCCTCCTTGGGAACGGCTTCCAGGTGGATGGGATACTTGTCAGGAATATGTTCCCGCAACGCTTGTCCAAGCACCCGCTTTACTTTCAGCGAAAAATCATTGTGTCGAGCCATTTTACAACCCTCCTACGTGTCTTCTAAGAACGTCTCTGCCTAATATTGCCCATAAGGTTTCCCCGAGTAGCGAATTTCCACGTCCCATGTAACATCAATACGTCTGAAACATGCCCATAATGATGGTTCACGTTGTAGCGCCTCTGCCAGCCCTGCGCTTCTAAGCAAAGCCTGAAGTTCGTGTGTGTGAAACGCAGGCGGCAGTACATTAACGCCCAAATACTCACAGACCGATGCTTTTAGCTTGCACTCAACGGCGCTGTGCCAACGCCCATGTTGAAGCAAAAACCGGGCGTCGTTCAGCATCCGCCGAGATGTCTGCTCATAGACCGTTCGTTTGGTTCGTTGTCTGTTCCTCTGTACCATCCTGCCACCTCTTCGGAACTTAGGGTAGGAGTGTCTACCTCAATCCAGTCATATCTCTGCATTAAACACTAACGTGGGGAGTTTGTATATGCGAAACCCAAATTTGCGCGACCCAAAACGCGCAAAAGGGTTAGTCCTCAACGGGAACAACAACGAAAACCGATGAAGTCGATCGTGAACCCTGGCACATGGTGGTTGCGGAGCGCGCAGCGAAGGAAGTAGAGGTCGTCGACGTACCACGAGTTACCGCGCACAACGCGGGAATTAACATTTGTGAAATTATCATTAACGGGATTACGTTCCGGACTTCTGCCGTAATAGTCTGACTCATAAGCGTCCAGACACCATTCCCAAACGTTTCCCGCCATATCATACAACCCATAACCATTCGGCGCGAACTTGCCAACGGGCGCGGTATAGGCATAGCCATCGTCATAGCCAGTGATAATTGACCAATCAGGAAACACTTTCTTCGCGCTTTCATCAGCAAAATTTCCAACTAACTCTCGCGGTGGGAACTCATCTCCCCAGGGAAACTTTTTGCCCACCAATCCACCCCGCGCCGCCTTTTCCCACTGCGCTTCGGTCGGCAGACTTGCGCCAACCCACTCCGCATAAGCCCTGGCATCCTCCCAACTGACGCAGACGACAGGCTGATTGGGATTATTGAAATTCGGGTCCCGCCACGGTTTGAATCCCCGTTGCCAATTCCCATTGACATAGCCATATCCCTCTGGTTCACGGTGACCAGTCGCTACCACGAATCTCAAGTATTGCGCATTGGTAACTTCATAGGCGTCGATGTAGTAGGCATCAAGATAAACAGTATGGACAGGTTTTTCGTTGCTACCACCATCATTACTGCCCATTTGGAACGTCCCGGCTGGAATATAGACCATTTTCATGTCGTCCTTTTGACGAATCTTCGTTAATTTTTTGGTTTCGACATTATCCTGGCTTGGTATATTCGAAACACCTATTGTTATAAGCGACAAGAACAAAGCCAGCATTTTGGCATATCGCATAGATATGACCTCCTTATGATTGAACATCATTTAGTTATGGCGAGAAACTGGGTTTCTCACCCACCCCTACCCCTCCGAAGGAGGGGAAACTCGGTTTCCTTTGCACGTTATTTTATCACATCTATCATTCTCATGGCAAGGAGATTTTCTTAATGCAATCTGGCTTCGCGTAGTTTACTTCGTAAACCACTTCACTTCGTTCACCGACGGCTTCGTGACTTTTCGTGGCTTTTCTTTACGATTAGATTGCGGCAATCACACCGTAATTGTCTCTTCAGGATAATCAACAAAGGGACCGATGTCGTAGCCTAACTCCCAGACACGGTAGCGCAAGCGAGTGTTCCGCGCCTCAAAATCGTCAGGTTCATAACGTAGTGTGATGATGACGTTGAACTCCTCACCCTCATAGGGACCTATGAACCTTATTCCATCAGCGCAGTCTTCCAACTCTTCTTTAACCATTTGAGCAACAGTTTCTTTTAAGTCCATTTAGTTCACCCCCAAGATTTGATAACATTCTTCAGCAAACAGCGTGAATAATGAGACAGCCCGGTTGACATTTTTCAACCGCACTGGTGTTGCTAACTCATAATCTGCTCTTCGACGCAAACCACGCAGTTCTTCCAACGCTGTCCAGGCATCTAAAGACATACGTCTGGTTGCTACGAACTGATGGTACAATTCGTCCAATACTCGCTGGTGTACATTTGCGCGCCATTGCTCCGGCTGCAAGCCAATTTCAATAAGCAGTCGTCTGCCAAGGTGATGAGTTGCGTAATACAGTCTTCCCATCAGTATCCGATACAACCATGTATGTGTAACACCCATGTGCAAAAACATTTGCGCAAATCTCAATGTCTCACGGGCAAATTCCACCTCTTGCATATACCCACCTCTCTCCTCTTCGCCAAAAACCCGTTTTCTTCAAGAAAATGGGTTTTTAAATATACGTGTGTGAGGAGAAACCGAGTTTCTCCGAGAAACTCGGTTTCTTTGGTTTCTGATTTTCTAAACCATATCATAAATCTTGTGGCATTGCAAATTTATCCTTCGGACGTTCCGCCCCTGGATAGCCATATTCCTTCCGCATTTCCAGCATCAGATTATAACTTTCGATTGGTACTCCGGCGAAGATGCAGTTACTGCTGGAAAAGATGTAACCGCCCGAATCAGCGCCGCCGTATTCGAGACAATATAAACTACTGCCGATAATCTCCTCCGGTGTACCCGATTGAACATACGAACAATCGACATTTCCAATAAGGCCAATCTGGTCGCCGTATAGGCGCTTTACTTCTGCGATGTCCACCCCCGCCATCGGGTCGAGTGAATGCAGCGCGTCTATGCCTGTCGAGACTAACTGGTCTAATATCGGCATAATATTGCCATCGGTGTGCTTTACAGCATAGCCTCCCGCTTCATGAATGCTCGCTACTATTTGGGTTAAATACGGCGTAACAAATTCGCGAAACATGCGCGGCGGCAAAAACGGCCCATCGTTAAAACAGTAATCAGCGCACATGAAGACTATTTCAGCGCCAGCTTCGATGAGTTGTCGCGCTACTTTTGCGTTATTTTCCACCGACCTTTCTGCATGTGCTTTCGCTTCTTCGGGTTTTTCGTAAAGCCAAACCACATGATTCGTCATATCGCCGCCGCCGGGGATTCCAAACGTCCCATCACAGAAAGCTGAAAGCATGTAGTTATCGCCAGCGATTTCCCCGATGTATTCAAAACTTTCGCACTGCGCATCTACCGGCAACCAGTGTGTGCCAGTGATAACAGACCAATCATAGGTTTTCGCCACATCAACCCAGAGTTCTGCATTGCGCTTTAGCATATCTTTGCGCTTTTGTCCTGTTACGCCTTCCAAATCTCCGCTACGTAGCGCTTTTCTGCCAAAAACGGATTCCGTAAGCTGATATTCCAATTCTACATGAGGAACTAAACCTTCAGGAATTTTAAGTTCCAATGCTGCAATAATTCTTTCTCTTGGTGTCATTGAATTCTCCTCTTTTGTTATAAAATAACCCAATTTCACAGATTACCCAACTCATTGATAATCCGCACATTCATTTCCAACTCCTCAATCGTTTTCATCCCCACGCAGGCGGAATGGACATACGGCAAATTGAAAAGGAAAGACAAATACGCTTCGACAGAGCCTATTCGTTGGTCTCTGTCTAAAGGTTTCATGGCATACACGCCTTTGCTGTTATCGTACAAAGCTTGCGCGGCGACTAACATATCGGCAATTTTACCGCCGCGTCGGATGTTTGCGCCGGTTTTGCTAATTACCGTCAAAACTGCATCAATTTCTGGAACAATTGCAAGAGCTTGAGTGACTTCCACGGTGTGAGTGGACACCCCAATCGCTCGTATCAATCCTTTGCTTTTGGCTTCCTGTAACATCATTACGACATCTTGCTTTTGCTGGAAATCGTCCATAGTGTCAACGGCGTGAAGATGGAAGATATCGATGTAGTCGGTATTTAGCTCTTCAAGGGATGAATTCAGGTCTTTTTGTGCTTTTTCGTAAGTTTTCGCATAAGTTTTTGACGCAACGATGATATCCGACCTATCCAGACCGCGCAACCCTTCCCGAACAGCGGGATGTGTCCCATAGCCGCCGTCCGTATCCCAAAAATTCACCCTTAGTTCATAGGCTCTTTTCAGTAATCTACCACCATAACCCGCTGAGATTCCCGTATCTGTGCCTACTGACAGTTTTGAAACAACAAACCCTGTTTTACCAAAGCTGACCTTTTGCATTTAGTTCCCTCCCTCACGACAAATATAAAAATTAGTATATCAAAGGCGAACCCAATGCGCAATACTTTTTTTGTTGACCGGAGATACAAAATGGTTTAAAATTTGTCATGTTTCAGAAGATAGTCCCCCTTACCACAACCCCCCTGCCCCCCTTTGGTAAGGGGGAAGGGGGTAGGGGGTTGTCCTCATTTCGGGCTGATGAATGATGAGTGATAAGTGATAAGTGGGTAATAGATTGATGATTGTTGATTGTTGATTGTCGATTGAAAAACTACCAATCAACAATCATCAATCGACAATCGACAATCTACTCATCACTCATCACTCATCACGTTTCACGCAACTAATTTTTGAGTAAATTTGAACCATGCCTAAAATTTTAGTTGTATTATTTCTTTGGAAGGAGTATTTCATGCGAGTTTTCACAATTATCAATGGTTACACAGGTGCGCTCTGTTTGCAAGAGTTGATTGACCAGGGACATGAGGTTGTAGGAGTTGTAACTGCGCCAAACTTCCAGTCTAATGTTCCACCTGAACAAACGGTAATTGGCGTAGCCATCAAGAAGTTACTACCGTTATACATGCCTACTTACGAGACAGTCGCAGAGCCTGCGCCAAAGTTTTTAGAACTGTTTAGAAATGCCAAACCGGATTTGATGGTGTCCATGCACTATCCGGCTATTTTCAAACAGGTGTTGTTGGACATCCCACCTCTGGGTTGCGTCAATATTCATCCATCGAAGGTGCCAGAAGGGCGGGGAATGACGCCCTCCTGGTGGTATCTGTATCTGGGAAGGAAGGCAGCCTGGACCGCGTTACATTACCTTGATGCGGGCGTCGATTCTGGCGATGTCATCGCCTTCGGCTCTACGACTATCACTGATGAAGATACAGGTGCAACAGTATCAAAACGGCTCTCGGAAGCCGCTTTTCAAATATTCCGCGATAACCTACCAGCGATTATGGCAGGCACTGCGCCACGTCAAAAACAAAATTTATCAAAAGGTAGCTATTTATGGTCAGGATGCAACTGGCATCTAATAAATTGGTCGCGGGGCGCGCGGGGCATTCGTGGGCAAATCCGCTGCTTTACTGATACTGCCAACAATGCCTATACGTTCGTTGGTGGTCGTAAACTCACTATCAACGATGCACAGATGGCCAACCTCGACCTGCCTGCGTCCCGAAAGCCTTCGGGACAAGATGCTGTGCCGGGCGAAGTGATTGCCATTACTGGCAAAGGGCCATTAGTGCAAACAGGCAAAGGTATGTTAATCCTTACCGATTTTGCTATTGAGGGTGAAAAAACTGATAGACTGGGAGCTTTGGTGGAGGGTAGTATGCCAGTGGTACTGGGCTAAGGTAATTCGACAAAGGCATTTCCCTTAGACTTTTCAGCTTCAGTGCCTTTCACAACTTATCCTACAACGGAATATACTTCCAACTTGTACCATCGGATTCAAAAACGCAGACGCCTTCAACATCAGTGCGAAAAACCCGATTTGAAGTAGCTTGTGTTAAAAAGGATAAGGCACATTGTTCGGGGTGTCCATAAGGATTCGGGCCAACTGTGATGACTGCGTACTGTGGATTGATGGCAGCGAGTACATCTTTGTAAGTGCCATAATTGCTTCCATGATGACTGACTTTTAGCAAGTCTGCCCGTATTTTCTCACGATGCTCCGCGAGAATATACGCCCAACTATCAAGTTGAGAGTCAGCACCCAACAAGACGTTTGTTGATGTCCGCTGTTTTTCATTCGTGATAGTCACTTTCAGTACAATAGACGCGTTGTTGGCGTCACAATGTGTTCCACTGAGCAAATTTGCCGGTGGTGCCAGTACCTGGACTCTATCTTTGCCTTCGGTGACTATCATTCCTGAACGTGGAGATTGGACACGAATATCAGGATTACGCTCTAAAGCTAACAGCAAGTTTCTATGAGTTGAGCTTTTTAGACGATAATCACTCATCCAAAATTGTCTAATGGAAATATTTTCGATGATTTGTTGCATACCGAGAATATGGTCAGTGTGGGGATGAGTTACTACTACTGTTTCCAGTTTTGTCACACCAAGATGTTGAGTTAAATAATCATAGGGCGTCACTTTATCAGAAACGACATTGCTATCGATTAAATAGGTTCGACCATTCTCGAATTGCATAATAATAATGGAATCACCGCGTCCTACATCTAAAATGTGAATTCTAAACATTGTTCTCCTTTAGCAACTCATCTAATTCCTCTGAATAGGTTCCATACATCAACCAATCCATGAGAGCCTTTACCTCGCGCCCCCGCTTCTCCGTCTCGTCGACTAATTTACGCGCGTGAATTATTTCTTTATCGTCAGATAGGTGCAACTCCAAAATATCCCCTTCTCTGGGTGGTTCAGGAATATATTTCGCAAGGGTTGTCAAAAGAACATCCATTTGTTCTATCGCATTCTCTTCGGATACTAAGCGAGCATAACCGTTGTTTATGGCATCTAAAAAAACTTTCGTTTTCATCGTCAATCACTTCTTTAGTTTGAGGTTTATTATTGTACATTTCTATTTTACCTTAAAAATCGGTAAAGGTCAATGAAAGATAACTACGACAATACCTTTGTAGTAATGACTTCAGTCATTGTTTTTCGGATAGGCGCTAAATACCTCCTTGACCAACTGAGGAATATCCATCGGATTTTCCGCCACTGCGGCGCCAGCGCGTTTGAAGGCATTGAGCTTGCTTTGGGCGTCACCCTTGCCGCCCTGGACGATAGCGCCGGCATGCCCCATCCGTTTGCCTGCGGGCGCATATCTTCCGGCGACGTAAGCGATGACTGGCTTGGACATCTTAGAATGAATAAATTCCGCCGCCGTCTCTTCTTGCGTTCCACCAACTTCGCCCACAATGACCACTACTTTTGTCTCATAATCTGCCTCGAATAAATCCAAAAATTCGACAAGGCCTGTACAAACAACGGGGTCGGCGCCCATTCCGACGGCGGTGCTTTGTCCGAGTCCAGCTTCGCAGAGAGCGCCGGCGACTTCATACGTCAACGTCCCACTGCGGGAAATTACACCTATAAAACCTGGGCAGAACATATTCACTGGCATTATGCCAATCTTTGTTTTGCCAGGTGAGATGATGCCTGGCGTTGTTGGCCCAATTACAGTTACGTTGTTAGATTTGGCATACGCTCGAATGCGCATGGTGTTGTGAACCGGGACGTGTTCTGTAATCAACACGACAACTTTTATCCCCGCGTCAATCGCTTCAAAGCACGAATCTTCCGCAAAACGCGCTGGCACGAAAAGAACGGAGGCATCAATGTGATGTTCGACTAACACCGCTTCAACGCTGTCATAGACTGGCACATCATGGACCTTTTGACCGGATTTCCCCGGAGTAACTCCCGCTACAATCTTTGTCCCTTGCTGTAGCATAAGCCCGGTTTGAATCACGCCAATCTTGCCAGTAATTCCCTGTACCAGAACATTGGTATTTTCATTTACCAGGATACTCATGAATTCCTCCTGAATTTTAATTTTCATGTCTGAGTAACTTTATGAGTGATAAATGATAGGTAAATTACTCATCACTCATCACTCATCACGCTTCCTATCACCCGAAATAACTCTTCCACAGCTTTCCCCGTCTGCGTCTGCTTCACAACTTTCACGCCTGCGCTTTCCAGGGTCGCCCAGGTCTCCTCTTGAAAATTTCCGTGAGCTTTGGCGATTATCGGGATAGTTACATTATCCTCGCGGATGACCTCAACGATGCCTTTGGCACCTTCGTGGATGGGGTTTATTCCACCATAGAGATTTATGAATACTGCTCTGACGCCCGGTTTCTTCAGGACGAGTCGCAATGCTTTGTTCATCAGTTCTTGAGTAATTCCACCGCCGGTTTCTAAGAAATTCGCCGGCTCGCCTTGTGATTTTATCATGTCGATTGACGCCATGCCGAGTCCCGCGCCGCTGCATATAAGTCCAATATCGCCATCGAGTCCCACGTAGGAAACGCCAATCTCTTTCGCTTCCTTTTCCAAATCATCCGGTATTCTCGATAACGCCTTCTTCTGAAATTCGGGATATTTGTACAACGCTGAATCGTCTATTTCCAGAACAGCGTCTGCGGCATAGATGGCACCATCGTTTGCTACAACTAACGGATTTATCTCTGCAATGAGCGCATCGTAATCTTCAAAAACTTTGTATAGCTTCAAGAGGATGTCAGCAACCTGAGATAATCCTTCACCAGAAAGTCCCAATCCTTTTGTTAGCTTACGGGTTTGGTAAGATTGCAATCCCAGAAAAACATTGGTGTGTACTGATGCTATCTTCTCGGGACTTTTAGCCGCCGTTTCCTCCACAGCCACACCGCCTTCCGAACTTACCATAATGACAGGACAACCCGCTATCCCATCAATAGTAATGCCTAAATAAAGTTCAGTCGCGATGTCTAATTTTTTTTCAATCAAGATTCCGTCCGGCTGATATCCTTTGATGGGTGTATTCAGGATTGCTTCTGCTTCACACTGGACATCCTCTGCGCTCTCCGCGAATTTAATCCCTCCAGCTAAACCTCGCCCTCCGACAAGCACCTGGGATTTGATTACTACCGGCAGTCCAATCTCTTTCGCCTTTTCAACCGCTTCCTCTGAAGTTTTAACTAAACCGCCTTTCGGCGTAGGAATGTCATAATCTGCAAATATATCTTTTGCCTCATATTCATGAAGTCTCATAATTTCTCTCCTAAAGAAATAGCAAGGTGGCAAGATGGCAATTATCCCTTTGCCTCCTTGCCCTTTAACCTTTTTGCCCCTTTATATTTACCATATCCTTCAGTCAGCGTCAAAAAAATTCGCGAATTTTTGATGTTGACGTAGATGATATACTATGATAAAATAAATTTCAACAAGACAAGGAGGTGATTTTCAATGTTTAGAGGATTTATTGGGTTCCTCCTCGTTTTCATAATGTTGTTGATACCAGCCACAATTCTTTTAGCAGGAACGCTGATAGAAGATTTCGATGATGGAGACGCGGAGGGGTGGGAGCGCTCGCCGCAGAATGAGAAGAGTAAAGTTTTCTGGGGCGTAAAAGATGGCGCAATGATGTTTGACACAAAAGGTTTAGCCTGGGATGTAGCAATCTCCCAAATGAATTTCGTCGGCACATCCAGAATCTCCAATGTCCGTGAATGGACTGACTATGATGTTGAAGTCGATATCAAACTCACCGAGGTCCAAAATTACCCCGGCGGTCCCCGTGGACGCGTCGACCTTGATACCGGCGGTCATTATGCTGTCTGGCTGTATCCGGCTTCAGGAGAAATAAAACTGTATAAAAATCCAGGCTGGGATATCAACACCGGACTTGCGACGGTAGGGTCTGGAAACTTTGCACCCAAAACCGGTGAATATCACAAGGTGACGTTAAGTATGAAGGGAGATTCCATCAAAGTTTACTATGATGGTAAACTCCTAATCGATGGTACGGATAAAGAACATAAAAAAGGCACCATCGCGGTGGAAAGCCAGGATAGGGTTGTGTACTTTGACAATATAACCGTCACCGGGCCACAAATCCCCAATTATAAAATGAGTCCCGTTGAACCAGCGGGGAAACTCACAACAGTTTGGGGGCAGATAAAGGCAAATTAGTGAATTGGATAATTAATACCTTTTATGAGCCACAGAATATCACAGAATAAACATGGAAAAATTTCTGTGTTCTTCTGTGGCTCATAATATTCTAATACACGTCGGCAGAAGTTCTTAACCCCCGTTCCTGCGCGTGCACGTTAACGGATAAAAAAGAAGCCACGAATAGACGCGAATATTCGCGCATAAAAAGAAAAAAACCTTCGCGTTTATTAGCGGAAATTCGCGGATAAAAAGGAAGGCCACGACAGAAAAAAGATAGGGTCAAGAATTTTCGCCCACGTGTACTAGTACACGTCGGCAGAAGTTCTTAACCCCCGTTCCTGCGCGTGCACGTTAACGGATAAAAAAGAAGCCACGAATAGACGCGAATATTCGCGCATAAAAAGAAAAAACCTTCGCGTTTATTAGCGGAAATTCGCGGATAAACAGAAAGGCCACGACAGAAAAAAGATAGGGTCAAGAATTTACGCCCACGTGTACTAGTTATAATTCCTTCTTGTCGTTCTTTCTTTTGGAAATTGACTCACTTGTTGACGCGCATGATAGGAACTTCTCACCAGGGGGCCAGATTCAACATGCCGAAATCCCATTTCTTTGCCTACTTCTTTCAATTCCTCAAATTCCTCTGGGTGATAATATCGTGCGACGGGCAAATGATTCTGTGAGGGCGAGAGATACTGTCCTATGGTCAACAGGTCGCAGTGTAAATCTCGTAGGTCACGCATCGTTTGTAGAAGTTCCATCACCGTCTCCCCAAGTCCTACCATCAGACCCGACTTGGTCAGAATATCCCCCCCCCTAACCCCCCCGTCGACGGGGGGGAATGAGGGGGGTTCCTTCGCTTGCCTCAATAGAGTCAATGACCGTTGATAATCCGCTTTCGGTCGAGCGTATGGATACAGACGCGAAACGGTTTCGAGGTTATGATTCAGAACATCCGGTTGAGCAGCGATGACTTTTGCCAGCGCAGAGAAATTCCCCTGAAAATCGGGGATAAGCACTTCAATGGAACAACCGGGATTATACTTTCGCGCTTCCATGATACAACATGCGAATATGCTTGCGCCACCGTCTACCAGGTCATCGCGCGTCACCGAGGTAATTACTAAATGTTTCAGTCGGAGTTCAGACGCCGCTTTGCCAATCCGTTCTGGCTCAGATTTATCAAGCTCTGTCGGCACACCCTTCGCCACAGCACAAAACTTACATCGCCGCGTGCAAATATTGCCCAAAATCATAAACGTAGCAGTACGACTATTCCAACATTCTCCGATGTTCGGACAGCGCGCCTCCTCGCAAACAGTATGCAGTTCCAGCCGCTGCAACATCCTCTTGACATCAAAAAAATTCTGTCCCCAGGGAATTTTTGCTTTTATCCACGCCGGATGTTTAGACATACGATGATTGCATCTCCTAATATTAACTCAATGGGGCAAAACGGCTAAATAGCAAGACGGCAAAACGGCAAGGGAATTGGGAATTCGGAATTAAAAAAGATAGAAAACGAGAAAACGGGAAAACGAGAAAACGAGATATGAATTGGAAGGGGATTTATACCCCTGCCAATTGTAAGAAAACGAGAAAACGGGAAAACGGGACAGTCGCATTCATCCCCTCCTGAACGGAAAGATAAAAATGTTTTCAGAAGGGGACTTCTGCGACGAAAAGAGTTAAAAAAACAATTCCGAAATCCGAAATCCGAATTCGAGAAGCCCTCTTGCCACCTTGCCTTCTTGCCCCCTTGCCGCTTTTACCTCTTGCTATTATTCAAAATACGCGCCGTTTTCTGCTAACACTTTCCGCAATAATTGGGCATCTAACTTCGACGGTGCGACATTCTCCTGGACTGCTAACGCCGCCGCGGTGCCCGCCGCTTGACCAGTCAACTGACAGCAACCAACGTTGCGGGTGGAATTATGCACTACGTGGTCAGTGGACATCGACCGTCCAGCAATCAACACGCCTTCGATATCCTGCGGAATCAAACTGCGATATGGAATGCCCATCGAACCGGCGGTCTCAATTTCATAGTCGCCCATGTCAATAAAACCAAATCTCCCTATCTCGTCATTCGCGCCTTCGCCTTTCAGCAGATACTCGCGGGGAATATCAAAAACTGCTTCAATCAGCCGCGTCCGCCGAACGCCCAACAATGGCCCACTGGCCACGAGATACGCTTTCTCGAATCCAGGGATGCAATCATGAAAGAACGCCGCGACGTTGCGAATTTGTCGCTGGAGGTGAATTGATGCTTTGGTCATATCCTTAACGTCAATGCCGTTGACGGAAATGCCGGTGCAGTTCATGTGCGTCAAGTCACCTTCGCGCACCGAAGTAGACAGGATGCCACCGATACCGGCGCCGTGTTTTTCTATTTCATCTTTCCAGGGCGCAAAGCTACATCCGATGCGGACGATAGATTCTTTTGTTCCGCCGATTTTTACCGCGCGCCCAATCTGTCGAACCAGGCCTTTTTCAATCATAGCATTGCCGAAAATATCAATATCTGCTCCGACCATTCGCAAATTCATCGACACGCCTGACTGTTCGACAAATTTGAACGGCGCGCCGGCACGACCAGCAACATCAGCATCGCCGCTGGTATCCACAATCACTTTAGCTAAGATGGCCTCACGCCCTGATTTACTTTCCATTATAACGCCTTTGACAATATTGTTGTTTGTGATAACGTCTGAAACGTAACTGTGCAGATATACATTAGCGCCAGCTTCAAGTACCATTTCCATCGCTAACCATTTGTAGACTTCCGGGTCAACAGGCGTCAGCACCGATATGAAACGCCTGGATAGTTCCAATTCGACGTGTCCCAATCCACCTCCGACTTCTTGCAACCGGTCAACAATCTCCTGCGGAATTCCTTTAATCAGTTGTTTCTTTTTGGATTCTGGCGCGTTCGGGGCACCATTTTCGTCATGATAGCAATTAAAAAAGGTGTGCATTCCCGTAGGTCCACCCGTTACCAGGCCACCTAAGAAACCGTAACGTTCGATGACAAGCGTTTTCGCACCGCAACGCGCTGCGGCAATCGCCGCCGTCACGCCTGCGCTCCCGCCACCAACAACGAGCACATCAACATTGTCTTTGACGGGGATTTCGCGTTGGGGTTCGATTATATTCTGCATTTTGGTATCTCCTTTCGTTCTGATTTTCTTATGCGCCTTCGTAACATTTAATTTTCAACACGGTAAATTTTGAGCGCTTACTGCTTCCTCTTATTTCTTTTGATCAACCCGTTAGAAGTCTATATTAAGAACCTCTGTTTGGTACCTCTAACTTCTAACGGGGTCAAACTTTTCTTTCTTAAAGAAAAGTTTGGTTACTCCATTGCTTTAGTAGTGAAAGTGATTTTGAACTCTCCCTTATTTCCACAAAAATCTTCCGCGGTAATTTCTAAGATGACTTCTGAAGAATCATAGGGCATGTCTGGCCCTTTGAGAAGCCAAAGGAATACCTTCGTTTTATCATCTGACAACTCTACACCCCACCAGAGCTTCTCACCGTTGGCGATTACGTCAACATCGACTTTTTTCAGAGGGACTGAAAATTGAATCTCCATACCATCAAGTTGTAGCATTATATAGTCAACATCTTTTTCGCCATCTTTAGGACGAGATGAAACAATGTAAATTACACCATTGTCATACGCCTCAATAATATACGAGATAGACTTTATACCTGTTGAACCATCTTCGTTTATCCATGCTATTCTGATTGAAATTTCTTTAGAACCTTTTCTCGTAAGGTCACCCTTAAATTTCCATGATATTCCTGAACCTGTGGCGGGAATGCTATCGACTGTTACACCCGTAACAGGCTTATCAAAAGTGATGATTATCTCGGCACAGGCTGGTATCTTGCTACCTTCGGGAGGATTTACCGCTAAAACAGTAGCAGTAGTTTCTTCTTCACTACAACCTATCATCCAAACAACTGCTATTATAGCCATTAGTATCGCTAAAGTCTGAAGTGCTTTTCTCATTTTCATACCTTAGTAGCCAACCCCTCCGTTACAAGCAGTTCTAAATAGTCGGCTACGATGTTGAATGGCATGGCACCTCCAAACTGCACTCGCTCCCATACTTCTTCAGCCGTGCGCCAGCCGTTGAGCCAATCCCAAATTCGCGTTACGTTGCCGCCAGCGCGTTCACGCAGTGCACGTAGCTTCGATTGGCCATTTTCAGAGAAAGCGTTATCCGCGGGCGCTCGCCAGCGGAGACGTTTTACCACCATTGCCTTGCGCGGGTCATCTATTTTATGGTAGGGGCCATTCGGTGTCGGTGGTACTTTCTGGTCGGATATTTCTGAGATTAACTCTATCATTCTATAGCTTTCGCGGACGCCGAAGGACTTTATATCATCTCCTATACTCTGCACTGTCTGAAGTAATGTAGCGTCGCCGGGAGCAAAGCGGAGCACCTGTTTCACCGCGTCATATCCTTGAAGTCCCAAATGCCGTCCCATAGCGCGCAAACGAGCCGCGCGTTCCTGAATTTGAGTTTCCGCTTCAGCGGATTGCTTGAGAGCATTGTCCTTTAATACTTCCTGGCTCAAAACATCTTTGTTTGCGTTGGACTCATCCAGATGATAATGAGGCTCAAATCCGGACTGGCCGAGCACAAGGCAAACGTCATCGCAGATACGTCGTTTCCAGTCACGCGCCGCTAAACCAGCGAACCACATCGCTTCGCGGCGTCCTGCTGTCGCTAAAAGGTAAAGGTAGGTTCCCGCAATAGCCCCGACGCGGCCGAGCGTGTTGTCGCTCATCTGTTCAGGCGTATCCATCGAACTATGATAGAACTTATCCGGCCAGGTGGATATCTGAGGCGTCGGTATGTCAAAGAAGCCGTCTGATACAAAAGCGTCATTTCCCCAGAATGGTTCTGTGTGCCAGGGGAAAATGGCGTAGGTATCGGATGAGAACCTTCCAATCGGCTGTGCCGCCGCCGCTGCTATGAGATGTTCCAATAGACCATCGATGAAGGACGGATTTTGTTCGGGAGATTGAAACAGGACGAACTCGCCGCCGCAAATGCTAAAGCTCTGTCCGACTGAATCAAGACAGAGTCCTGCGAGCACTTGATTAAGTTCATTACGTCGGGAGTCGATGTAGGGCAGAAAGCCACTGACCTCCACGCCATTCATGAAACGAATACTTCGACGGAGCGGCGGCAGCTTTTCCGTCTCAATGAGGGTTTTCAGTGTCCTTGCTATTTCCACGGACAGACAGCATCCCGACGCGTTATCTCTCGCGCCTGGCTCCGATGAATGCGCCAATACCCAGATTTCCTCTTCTGCGAGGTCAGTTCCAGGAAGCAGGGCATTGACCATTTCCGAAGCCCCTTCGATTAGGTCAGCATCGACTTCAGCACGCAGAATAACAGGTTCAGTGCTTGCACGAATGATTTGCCGCAAACGTCGGCCTTGACGAGCAGAGAGGCTGAAACCCCATAGCCCGGTCTCGTTACGATGGCCACTGAAAATACTCCACATCGTCAAATCGGGTACATCCTCCGGTTCTCGTACCGGCGGGTGCGAACTTAGCCACGGAGGGCAGATACAATCGCTAATGACGCCTACAGCGCCGCGCTTGCGCGCCTGCCCCTCGACGCTTCCGGCGGGTAAATCGGTAAAAATGACCTTTCCTTTCACCTCGATGCCCTCATATTCTTCATCCTTCGCGCCAGAGCGCATCACCACTACTTCCGCTTCGATACCACCGGGAGGTGTTGAGGTACTGTTGCAAACCAGCGCAAGAGGCTCTTCAGCATAAGAACAAACCAATCCAGCTTTATCCGCAGGCTTCACAACATCAAGACGCCCCACTCTGGGTACCCATTCGAGGGGATTTTTGTGCCCGTGTAGCCATTCTGTCTTGTCATCAGCCGGATACGGGATGACTTCAGCCTCAATGCCATGCTCGCGGTGACGCCGGCAAAGAAATTCGCTAACTTTTCGCAGCCCCGGACCAGGCACGGTGCTGCGAAAAGTCCAGTACTGGTCAATGTCGCGCAGACATTGCTTGATGCGTAATTCGTCGATGATAGCATTCATTATTGTTTGATGCATGAGTAACCTCCATGTTTAAAGTGAGATAACCCAATAGATTTTGTCAATTTATGTATTCACCCCGTTAGAAAGGAAGCCTCGCCCCAAGGGACGGGGTTAAAAAATGGGGCTCGGGCGAGGTTTGATGCCCCGCCCGAGCTTTCTAACGGGGTTCACAAGCCACCAGCACATTCGATAAATATAAAGGAATACTTTTAGAAAATCTTTTTTCAAAGTCAATTATCATTAAACCATTTGGTTTTGATGTTTGAGGCTCTACTCTCAAGTATACTCCAGCGTCAATTTCTTCATCAATACCACTATGAAAAATTTCTTTTCCATCGTAAAAATGACGCCAGTTTATGCCGCGTAGATAAAAAATGCGCTACAAAAACTCATAATGTTCCACTCATGGTTTTGCAGCGCAGTTCTGTTAAACTATAATAGAAACCAAGTCCCGAATTCTGGCGAATTCGGCTACGATAGAATTTTGGGCTTTACTTCACCATCAACATCTTACCAGTAGCAGTGAAATCTCCTGCTTGCAACTGATAGAAATACACGCCGCTGGATAGTGCTTCACCAGCTTCGTTCTTGCCATCCCAGTAAGCGGCTTGGCCTTTGCTGAGATAGAATCCTGCTTGCTTATGACCCAAATCCAACGTTCGCACCAGTTGACCATTAACATTGTATATCTTTATTGTTACATCCGCATCTTCTGACAACTGATACGGTATCCAGGTGTCAGGATTAAAAGGATTTGAGTAATTCTGCAATAACTTAGAGGATTTTGGAACAGGAACGACAGCAGGAGCAGCTAACTTATTGATGTCTTCTATGTCTTTATCATGATTAGCTACAAGAGGTTGAGGTTCACCTATACATACAGCCAACTCATCTGACTGTGGTGCACCGGCGGGATAGTCATCATATAATTGAGGATGCTGTTTAAGGAAGGGGAATATCCTATTCAGTAGATTGACAATAGACGTCGCATATTTACCTGTTTCTTCAGCAGAAAGTTCTCCATTTCCGTTTTTATCCACATTCTTTTCCAATCCCTTGACGACGAAATAGGTAAATAAACCATTTTCCAATATAGACAATTCCATAGACAATTCGTCATCATCACAAGCGGTCAACACCACACATCCTTCATTGTCATCCATATCCTTTACACTAATGCGGCGGGTGATGTCAGTAGCGAAGCCATCTCCTTTCGTCACCACACCTTTCGTGCCTGGCAGAACTTTGGGAGTGAAACCACCTACTACCTTTATCTGTCCCCCACTGAAGCAGGTGTCAACAATAACGACCACGTTGGTAGTTGGAAGATTACCAAGCCAGTCACTTAGTTCATCGTCACGGATGTATTCATTCAAGCTGGAACCATAAGAGCAGATATATTCGTCAAGTCCATCTGATTCATCAATAGGCGCTATATCTGTCCCGTTCGTCCCATGTCCAGAAAAGAAGAGTAAGCAAACATCGTCAGAATCAGCCATGCTTCCCATCGTTTCAATGGCTGTTTTGATATTGGACTTATTAGCCTCTGAATCAAGCAGCAGTTGAATATTGCTATCCGCCCAGTTGGAATACAGAAGTAAGGAATTTTTGATGTCCATAGCGTCATCATCAGGATATTGTAAGTCATTTCCTGCCCCCGGATAATCTGCCACGCCTGCAATCACAGCCCGATAATGGGTAACAAAATAATCTCCGCCGCCAAACGTCCAGGTCTCATCGTCCCAAGCGCCATCCCACCCGCCAAATAATACAAGGTAACTTGAGCCATCCATGCTGGTCTCGGATAGTGCATGGTAAGATCTAGCCGAAGGCTGGGTGGTATTCATATCTTGGGTCCATGTGTTATCACTGAGATGGTAGACCCAGGTATCATTGAAGAAAGAAACATAAGCCGACCCTCCAAATAAAAGCACCTTATCCCCGCCGATGTTAGTCATAGCATGAGCGCCTCGCGCTGACGGATGAGGATTAGGGTATTTCTGAGTCCATGTGTTATCACCGAGATCATAGACCCAGGTATCATCATCATAAATAATGTCACCCCCTTTGTACCCACCAAATAAAAGCACCTTATCCTCGCCGATGTTAGCCATGGCGTGGTAGTATCGTTCTGATGGGTGAGGATCAGGGTATTTCTGAATCCATGTGTTATCGCTGAGATCATAGACCCAGGTATCATAGACTAAGCTAGACCAAATGTCCCCGCCAAATAAAAGCACCTTATCCTCGCCGATGTTAGCCATGGCATAGCCGTGCCGCGCTGACGGGTGAGGGTCAGGGTATTTCTGAATCCATGTGTTATCGCTGAGGTTATAAACCCATGTCTCATCATTCATGACCCCACCAGCATTCCCACCAAATAAAAGCACCTGATTCCCACCGATGTAAGCCATATCAATGGAAATTCGCGCCGACGGGTGAGGATTAGGGTATTTCTGAGTCCAGGTGTTATCGCTGAAATCATAGACCCAAGTCTCATCGTACCAAGTGCCATCAGTGCCATCATACCCTCCAAATAAAAGCGCCTTATCCCCGCCGATGTAAGCCATAGCATGGGCATCTCGCGCCGACGGGTGAGGTTCAGGGAATTTCTGAGTCCAGTCGTCAGCGGCATCTACCGCGCTTACTGAGAAAATAAGAATCAAGAGTAAACTACAAAAAATTGTTTTCATTTTAATCTTCTCCTTTTAAAATTGTGCGCCATCCAATTTCGATGGCAAAAACATATATTGACTTCATTGTGATAAAGTCGTATTGATTTTATCACCAAAATTTCCGCTGGTCAAGAAAAATTTTTATACTACAGCCAACCGCCGCCAAATTATATCTTGCTGGACTAAAAGGCATCCAGTGCGTAGACAGGGATACAGAGCGTACTGACAGGCGCTGTTGCGCCGGAGAGTTTCTCTTCCATCTCTCGCACGACCGGGAGCCCGAACCAGCGATGTCCACATTTTGGGTATACTTTGGCTGGCCTGTTCTCAAAGAGAACAGGTTGCTCGTGACGCTCACGCATAACCCGCACCCGCTTTTGTTCTAATTGCCCTTCACTGTGTTTACAAAGTAAACCAGCCCTCAGAGAGAACATATCATCTTTCCGCTTTTTTGTCTCATAGCTTTTCCTCCCAATAAACAACCCCCCATACGCATCAACTTAAGTACCTTCCACCAGTTCCCCTCCCTCAACGGGAGGGGTTAGGGGAGGGTGAAAAGAGAGTGAATATCATCATTTCACCCCCACCTAACCTCCCCCGTCAAGGGGGAGGAATTGTGTAATGCATACAAAATGGGTCTTAAGTTGATGCACATGGGGGTGGGGTCATCATTTCCCCACTTTATTCACCCCCACCTAACCTCCCCCATCAAGGGGGAGGAAGGAGGGGGGCGCAAAATTTCCGTTAAGTTGATGCGTATGGGGACTGCCGCTACCCAAAATGTTAGGTTTCATAGAAATCTAAAATTTCAAGAATACCCTTCATGTCAAACTTCCGAGTTAATGTTAAAATCCGTTCCGCCAGAAATCGCCCGTGCTCACCAATCTGGCGCACTTCGTCGGATAAGTCTCTAAGCGCGCTCATATCGCCAAACTGCGCTGCCTCCCACAGGCGCAAAAGGAGTTGTTCAGGAAGAGCAATTTTTTGATAATCTACCGACTTAAACTCATCTTCATATTCATATTTAACATGCAAAAACTTTGCCAGGCAATCGTAAACTCTTTGTGCGTCAACGGGCTTTGGGATAAAGGCATCGAAGCCTTCTTCAAAATATTTTTGCTGCTCGTGGGTTAAGGCAGAGGCGGAAACCGCCACGAGTTTTGGACGCTTCTCCCCAGGTTCTGCGTGAACTTCGTTCACAGAAAAAATCTGCCGCGCAGCTTGAAACCCGTTCATTTGAGGCATCCAGATATCCATAAACACGATATCAGGCTTTTGGGCACAGGCTAACTCTACTGCCTGTCCTCCATTTTGGGCAGTTATCACAGAAACGCCAATATTTTCAAGGATTTTTGATAAAACATACAGATTATCTTTATTATCGTCAGCCACCAGAGCTTTCACCTTATAACCATCCGCCAGTCGAGTCGGAACGTGCCGCCCAAAATCAACAGCGTGCGAGGTTGTATCCTTTATGGCAGGAGGCAGGTTCAAGGTGAAGAAAAAGCGTGAACCTTTCCCCCCCCTGGATTGATGATTGATGATTGATGATTGTCGATTGAGGGCTGGCACAGAGGCACCGCCCCTACTTTCAATCATCAATCGACAATCGACAATCGACAATCCAGGTCGGGGGGGAGACTCCAAAGCCAGTTCGCCTCCCATAAGCTCAACGTGCTTTTTCGCTATCGCCAGTCCCAGGCCGCTTCCTTCTTTTTTGGCGCCATCTTTCCCCCGGAAAAACGGCAAGAAAATCTCCAATTGTTCTTCCAGGGGGATACCCACCCCAGTGTCAATTATCTCAAAGGTGAAATTTTCAGGGCCTGGTTCACTGACCCGCAGATTGACCGTGCCAGATTCGGTGAATTTCACTGCGTTGGAAAGTAAATTGAGCAAGACCTGGCGGAGCTTGTTCTCATCTCCATAGACCCAAATTGATTTTTTAGTCGTCGGAAAGTCCATAAGCCATGCGAGTCCCTTCTGCTCGCAACGAACCCGGAACATATTTGAAAGCCCGTCAATTACTCCAGTGAGATTGAAGTCAGTTTTCTGCAATTCCACCTGTCCTGCTTCAATCCTGGATATATCCAGGACATCGTTTATCAATGCCAGAAGGTGATTTCCACTATCTGCGATGGTTTCTACCGCTCTTTTAATATCCTCACGCAAATCTCTGTTATGCAGTAAAATCTGCGCATATCCCAAAATGGCGTTCAGCGGGGTTCTTATCTCATGGCTCATGTTGGCGAGGAAAACGCTCTTAGCCTGATTGGCAACTTCAGCAGTTTCTTTAGCAGCTTGAAGTTCAGCGTTTCTCGCCTTCAGGTCCCGATAAGCGGTTTCAAGCTCTTCCTGGGTTTGCCGCAATTCTTCTAAATATGGCTGCGGCATTACGTTGAAGGTCACACTGGCGGGATTTGAGTAGTTCAGGTCACGGTCTAGCGCCTGAACTTCAAATATATAAGCGCCTGGTTTTGGTGGCGTCCAATCAAAACTGGTCTCTTTAGTGGGAGGGCTGTAGACCTGGAGAGATTGAGTTTCGTAGATTCGGAACCGGTATTGCTGTTTGCCTGGAAGCGTGTGGAAGTCTATAGAGCAGTATTCTATAGTTACGCGGATGCCAGAGATGACAGACACAATACCCGAGAAATCAGTGTAAGTGCTGTCTGTTTTCACTGAGAGAAGGTAGGCTTTCGGCGGGAAGGAACACCTCTTATAATGACTAAGGCCACCGTCAGTTCCAAACCACATAGAGCCATCCGAGGCTTGATGTATTGAACGAACTGAGTTCCCCGCAAGCCCATCAAGCATACTCAGGGACGTCCATGCAACGCCATCATAGAAAGATACTCCACCGCCGTCTGTCCCCAACCACATAATACCATCCGCATCTCGGTAGATAGCATTGATATGATTACTTGACAGGCCATCTTTTCTGGTGAGGTTGACAAACGTTTTCCCATCATAGAGGGAGACAGCGTATCTTGTCCCAAACCACATCACCCCATCAGGCGTCTGATGGATGGCAAATACTCTTTCGCCCGATAACCCATCTTTTCTGGTAAGGTTGACAAACGTTTTATCATAGCGAAGTATCCCGCCGCCCATTGTCCCGAACCACATAACACCATTCGTAGCCTGATGGATTGCGCAGATATCGTTGTCCGGCAATCCATCTCTCTGGGTGAAGTTGACAAACGTTTTATCATAGCGCGAGACAGCGCCTCTTGTCCCAAACCACATCGCGCCATCCACATCCTGATGGATGGCAGTGACGCTGTTAGCCGCTAATCCATCTCTTTGGGTGAAGTTGACAAACGACTTTCCATCGTAGCGGGAGGCTCCCATTTCTGTCCCAAACCACATTACCCCGTCCGCATCTCGATGGATAGCATGGATTCTGTCATCCGCCAATCCATCTCTCTGGGTGAAGTTTAAAAACGACTTTCCATCATAGCGGGAGGCTCCTGTTTCTGTCCCAAACCACATCATCCCATCTGCATCCCGATGGATGGTATTGACTATGTTATTCACCAATCCATCTCTTTGGGTGAAATTCAAAAATGTTTTATCGTAACGAGAAACCCCTCCTTCTGTCGCGAACCACATCAAGCCATCGGAGGAACTATGAATGTCATTAACTATATTATTCACCAATCCATCTTTCTGGGTGAATCTTAAAAATGACTTTCCATCATAGCGTATTATGCCTTTACCCTCCGTTCCAAACCACATCACGCTATCTACATCCTGATGGATAGCGCGGATGTCCGCAAACCCATCTTTTGCAGTGAAGTTCAGAAATGACTTTCCATCGTATCGTGAGATTCCGTCAAGAGCTCCAAACCATATCATTCCATCGGAGGAACTATGAATAGCAAAGATTCTGTTGCTTATCAATCCCTCTCTCATTGTGAAACTGGTAAATTCATTGCCGTTGTAGCGCGAGACACCTCTATCTGTCGCAAACCATATCATCCCATCAAGGGAACTACGAATGTCATAAACCTTGTCATCTGCCAATCCATCTTTTGAGGTGAAGTTCAAAAAACTGTTTCCATCATAACGGGAAACGCCATTTCTCGTCCCAAACCACATAAACCCGTCAGAATCCTGATGTATGGCATTAACTCTGTTATCCGCCAATCCGTCTTCTCTGGTGAAGTTTAAGAACGACTTCCCATCATAGAGGAAAACACCATTTTCTGTTCCAAACCACATCACCCCGTCTGCATCATGGTGGATAGCATTGACTCTGTCATCTGGCAATCCATTTTTCATGGTGAAACTGGTGAATGTGCTGCCATCGTAGCGAGAGACACCCATGTCTGTACCAAACCACAGGATGCCGGAATCGTCCTGATGAATCGTATAAACACAATTACTTATCAAGCCATCAATGTCATTGATGGCTTGCCATGTTCCCTTTTTGAAGGAAGCGATGCGAAAGTTGATGTGCTTGAGAGGACTTCCACTTTCAACCTGCAATAGCTCTCCTTCTATTTGGCTCTCTGACTTTTCACCATAATAGACATATCCGTCGAGGACATGACACCTTACTTTATATTGTCCCGGCCTCAGGTTGAAGAATTGATATTTTCAACTTTCATCACTTTCGGTCGTGGCTGCTACCTCTTCCTGGATTCCCCCTTCTGCCGCGATTATTCTAACTGCCTGGACCAGCACATTAGCATGTGGGGTGTCATCAAGAGCCAGAACGTCACCGGACATGTTCATTTCTTTTAATTCTAAAGAAAGAGCTTTTCGTTCCCCAGGCGGAAGGTGAAGTCCCGTAAGCCACTTTCCCAGGCCAAGACTGACGTGTTCTGCACTTATGTCATATAATGAACCCTCCATCGGAAAGATATTTATCTTGTAACAGCCTTTATCGTCTGTATAGGTTCCGGTAATCCACTTGCTATTTTGCTCTAAGCAGATGGATGCGTTAGAAATGGGATTGCCTGATTCATCAGTGACCAGTCCAGAAAGCGTTGCCAATGTCCGCGGCTTTGGGAGTTCAGCAAAAACGCAATGCGCATCGCCCGTAAGCACTCCATCATAACCGTTGGGAGTATTATCCCTGGCGTCTCCTGAATCGAAATTCCAGAGGCCAACAAGTTCCGGTTCGTCTCCTGTAAGACGCTTATGCATGCATTCTCTTATCTGTTTCTGTGTGCGGGCGACACGCCAGACACGAATCTCATCCAACTGACCATGGAAATCCGCATTATCCGGCCACTGTGACCTGCCGAAATAGTTATATTCGCCGTTCTTTATAGCCGAAAAGCTCCCGGTGAAATCATTTTTCCCAACCAACACACCATTTAGGTACAACTTCATGCCATCTTTTCCAGACACAGCCGCGATATGGTGCCAATGTTCCAGTTGCAGAACGTTATCAACTTCAACCGCATTTAATTCTCCATTTGCAGTATAGATGAAGAACCGGAGAGTTGGTGTCTCTATCACATTGTTGATACCCATCAACTGAAACTCTTTGCCGAACCCAAAGGGCTGGGAGAAGTATTTAAAGCTTTTCCACTTCACCCAGCATTCCACAGTAGATTCTGAAAGGTCATTGAATATATCGCCTGGTAGTCTGACGTAATCGCCTATTCCACCAAGTTCAAGCACGGGATTTTCTCTGGACTTTGTGTTCATAGTGAAATTACCATTCTGACCAGAATATGGAACAGCATGATCTTTTGTAGCATTTTTCCCTGCGTCTTTTTCTTCTGAAAAAATATCTTCTAGTACGAGTTTTTCACTTAGAGAAACTTTAGAGCGAATAGCTTTCCAGTAAAACATAATAAGTAATGAGTAATGAGTAAACCGCATTATTACTCATTACTTATTACTCATTACGTTTCACATATTATCTTTACCATAAGAGTACAATAACTGAAAAAGTCGTATTCTAGTACACAACGGCAGAAGTTTTTAACCCTCTTTTATTAGCCACAGAATTTCACAGAAGCACACAGAAAAATTCTGTGTGCTTCTGTGAGTCTAAAATCCAGTAATCGAGATAAAGGGTCAAAAATTTTCGCCGACGTGTACTAGCCTTGCTGAAAATTTTGCCACTCCATCCCGCACAACACGAAATTGCAAGGTCAATATACTGTTCTGTTGTTTCACTATCAGTCGTAGGGTAGGGCAGTGCCCCACCCTACTTGGGTTAGACTCAAGTGATACCATATATGGAGAACATCTCTACCATATACGAAATTAAGACGTAAACTGTTATTCATCTGGTTCTTTTGTCGCTTCAGTTTCTGAGACCTGCCCTTCAACCTTCATTTCTTCTTCCACTTTTATAATTTCTTCTGCCGCTTGAGCTGTCATCGTTTTGGTGCTCAAAGTTGTTCGGCATCTTGTGCAGGTGCTTGTTATTTTGACTAGACTTTTACTTCTACCAAGTTTGCGTACTTTATGCTCCACATCGACTAATCTTTCGCATCTTGGACACCATTCCATGTTTATCCCTCCCTTACAATAAAACGTAATGCGTGATACGTGGTGCGTGATGTGTGAATCACTCTTCACGTTTCACGTCTCACGTATCATTTCCCAATACAAAATTGTGAAAATATCCTCTCCAGAATATCATCCGTTGTTGTTGTGCCCACAATTAACCCGAGGTTATCCAAAGCACCTCTTAAATCAACTGCAACTAATTCCATAGGCATTGCCATGTCGAGGCTTAAAAGCGCATGTTCTATGTCGATTTTCCCTTTTCGCAAGGCATCGCGGTGACGGACATTGGTAATCATGGCGGAATCAGGAGAAATTTCGGTTCCGTGGATGACTGCATTTAAAATCGCCGTTTTTAACTCTTCTAATCCTTGCCCCGTGAGCATTGAAGTTTTAACGATAGGTTTATCAGGCATTAGCTTTTCGGCCTGTGTGATGTCTAAACCTTTGGGCAGGTCGATTTTATTTAAGATGATAATGGCTTTTTTATTTTTGGTGAGTTCAAGCAGTTTTCCATCATTTTCAGTTAGAGGTTCAGAGGCGTCAAGCATGACCAGCGCCAGGTCTGAACGCTCCAACCATTCTCTGCTCCGTTTTACCCCTGCGTGTTCGATAATATCCGCTGTTTCCCTGATGCCCGCAGTGTCTATAAGGTTAAGCGGGATGCCGCGGATATTGGCATACTCTTCGATGGTATCTCGCGTTGTGCCTGGAATTTCAGTAACGATGGCTCTATCTTCTTGAAGCAATGCATTCAATAAACTGGATTTGCCGACGTTGGGTTTGCCAACGATAACAAGATTGAGTCCCTCGCGTAGAATTTTTCCATCCTCTGCGGTTCGAAGTAACTCTCCCAATTGGGTTAAAACAGCTTGCGCGCGTTTATACAATGCCGTTAAATCTAAAAAATCCAAATCTTCTTCGGGAAAATCAATGCGAGCTTCAACTTCAGCGAGAATATCAATAATCTGGTCTCGCAGTCGGTTCACCGCTTTAGACATTGCGCCCTGAAGCTGATTCATGGCGACCTGACGAGTCAGGTCGGTTTTCGCGCGAATAATATCAGCGACGGCTTCTGCTTGAGCTAAGTCAATTCTTCCATTGAGAAAAGCCCGTTTGGTAAACTCTCCTGGCTCTGCTAATCGAGCTCCTGCAAGCAGGGTCAACTCTAACACCTTTTGAACACAAGCGGCTCCGCCGTGGCAATTGATTTCCACAATGTCTTCTTTAGTATAAGTCCGCGGAGCTTTCATGACACTTAGTAAAACCTCATCAATAATCTGATGTGTTTCTGGGTCAAGGATGTGTCCATAAACCAGGGTATGAGTTTTGATTTTCTGGAGAGATAGAAAAGAAGGAGAGCGAAAAATCTGTTGGGCGATGGAAATGGCGAGGGGGCCGCTCAACCTGACAATGCTGATGCCCCCTTCGCCGCGCGGCGTTGAAACTGCGACAATCGTATCAATAGTCGTCATCGTGGAATCTTCTATAGTCGTCATCGTGGAATCTTCTGTCGGACTCGAACCTATCCTTGGTGGTAATCACTATACTTCGCATCGGACCTTCACCGCGGCTGTAGGTTCTTACCCGGTCGTCATTTTGTAGCGTCAAATGAATAATCCTCCGCTCATGAGGCGGCAGCGGATTCATAACGAGTTCACGTCCTGTCTGCTTCACTTTTGATGATAAACGATAGGCTAACTCTACTAACATTTCTTCTCGGCGTTCGCGATAACCTTCGGCATTCACAATGATTTTCTTCTTAACTAAAGCTGACTTATTCAAAATACAGTTAATCAAATACTGGATAGAATCTAAGGTTTGACCATGCCGCCCTATCAATAATGAAGGGTCTTTCGCATCTATGATAAGTTGCGTATTTCCGTCGACTATTTCACTGTGAATGAGAGCCTCAATTCCCATTTTCTCTAACAATGTACTTAAAATACCTTCAGGTGTCTGAGATAAGTCTTCCTTTAAAGTGACACGAATTTTCGCCTGTCTTGCTCCGAATCCCAAAATACCTTTGCTACCTTCATCAAGTACCTTGACACTAACTTGTTCTCGGCCTACGCCTAACTCCCGTAATGCTAATTCCATCGCTTCTTCTACTGTTTTTCCCTCACGTTCAATATACTGTAAGGTCATTAGATACCTCCTGATAATTCATTCGTAATTGGGCATGTTTTAAATTTTCTCAAAAATTAGTTGTACGTGAAACGTGAAGAGTGAAACGTGAGAAGGAAAAAAATCATGCATCCCGTTTCACGCATCACGCATCAAATGTAACAACCCCCTACCCCCTTTGATAAGGGGGACTATTTTCTGAAACATGCCCGGTCTTAATTACCTCTTTTTGTCGCTCTTGCGTCTACTAGAGTTGCTGGTCTGTTTTTTTTCTCTATTTGTCTCAATTTTACAACCCCCTGCCCCCTTTGGTAAGGGGGACAACCCCCTGCCTCCTTTACTAAGGGGAATGGCTGCATGAATCTGCGGTTCTACTTTTCCTGTATCATTTCCTTTCTTGCTCATCATATACTGTTGTGCAATTGTCAGAACATTGTTCCATAACCAATATAAAACTAAACCCGATGGAAAACCATAGAAAAAGAAAGTAAATATAATCGGCATAAAACTCATAATTTTCGATTGACGCGGGTCAGCGCCTGGAGCGCCTCCCAACTTTTGTTGGAAATACATAGCAACACCCATTAAGAGTGGAAGGATCCGAATTGGGATGCCATTCGCAGTAATAATCGGAAGAGTCGCCAGGGTGTCAGGTGTGGAAAGGTCATTAATCCACAGTGTGAAGCCTGCTCCTCTCAGTTCTATCGCTTCACGTAGCGCTGAGAAAAATGCCCAGAATATCGGTATTTGCGGCAACCATACGATACACCCGCTGAGCGGATTGATGCCGTGTTCTTTGTATAAACGCATTGTCGCTTTATTCAATTTCTGTGGGTCGTCTCGATACTTTTCTTTCAACTCCTCTAATGGTCCCTTTAGCTTCTGCATATCCACCATTGATTGTTGACTTTTACGGGTCAATGGATATATCACAACTTTCAATAAGGTTGTTATAACAATAATCGCAATCCCATAATTTTTAGTGACTGCGTAAATCGCATTAAGCAACCACAGCAATCCTTTAGCAAGCCAGCCAAAAAAACCAAGCTGGATAAGTTTATTTAAGTCAACCGGTTCATCAGATACCGGAGCCCGCACCTGTTTCAAAAAATTATCTTCTTTTGGACCAATATACAGGGTAAATTGGTCAGTACGATGTTCGCCAGCATTTAAGGTAAAACCTGGGATTATAACATCAGCAGCATCTGAAGGCGAAGTTACATATTCAACTTGCTTTTGGGAAGTCAGCGTATCGTTCTTTTTGTATTGGGCATTGAGTTTTCCGTCAGGGATAATGGCAGCGGCAAAATATCTGCTATGCATCGCCGCCCAGATGATTGGCGGCTCATTCTTAGATTCTGACTTTGGGGGACGATGAACTTTAGCGCCATAACCTCCGTCACCTTTTTTATCATCTGAAGTTATTCCAGGACCCCAGCGCAGGATATAACGGCTATTTCCCTCATTTTCAGGGAATCGTTGATTGGCAAGATTATCAAATGTGATTTCTAAGTCAATTAAGTAACTATCCTGATGAAAAGTATATTTTTTCGTAACTTTTAGCTTATCCTCAATTATCCCTTTGAAAGTTATCGAAGATTTTTCTTCTTGAGGTTCAAGAATAATTTTTTGATTATCGACTTCATACCACTTTATATTCTCGGCAAGCTCAGGAAATGTGATGCCCGAACAATGTTTGTAAGTTGGTAAAAGAACATTGGGAGGTGGAATAAGGTCAATCGATTCGCCACTTTTGCTGTCTCTTTTCAGATAGTTCTTTAATTTCCAGCTCGATATCGTCGCGGTTTTTATAAAGAATTCCGCTTCATAATAGTTTGTTTCAATAATAGCCTTATCTCCTTCAGAAAGTTCCTGATACTCCGTTTGTGTTTCTTTCTCTCCTTGTGGGACAATTACAGCTTCCTTAGAACCTTCCGGTTGTGCTGTTTCCTTCTGAACCGATGGTGTACTACTTTGTCTTTGTCTTACTGATTTACGTGGACTGATAATTGGTTGCAGAAACATCCAGCCAATCATTACAACTGTTATTAGCACAAGGGCTAATATGTAACGTTTATCCATTTTAAACTAAGCGAATAAAATCGCCTATGTTATCCTTTCTGTTTAGTTTATATTAAGAACCAATGGTTACTATTTGAATATGACCATCTTTCTCGTAGCCCTGAACTTTCCTGCTTCCAGGGTGTAAAAGTATACTCCTGACGCTACCTTCTCACTTGAGCTATCCTTACCATCCCAATAGGCGGCTTTGCCTTTCGTTATATAAGCGCCAGCGTTTTGGTTGCCAGGACGCAAAGCGCGCACTAATTGTCCTTTAGTGTTATAGATGCGAATTGTTACTTCCGCAGGATTGGCAAGCTCAAAGGGTATCCACGTGTCAGGGTTAAAGGGGTTCGGATAGTTTTGCAACAACGCAAAGGTGGACGGAATGACCGTCACTGAGCCGTTCACCTTCGTTGTTGTCAAACTGTTGGATAGATTGACATCCTCAAGGATTAAAGGACTTGTCTTTCCTTTGGTGTTTGGTAGAACTTCAAATTCCACCATCAGCAGATTCTCTTGTCCCACCGTAGCCTGTGGTTTAAACCACAGGCAAACTTCAGTCGTTGCAAAGGCAAAGCGGACTTCTCCTTCAAGTTCTACGTTCGCTTTCCAGTATGAACCGTTAAGAGTCATGTCAGGAAAAGCTTTTATCGCTTTCAACACTTTCCTATCATACTTGAGGCTAATCCCTCCAGCCAATAATCCAGTCGCGTCGTCTATGGCAACGGGAACATAAATCCTATCGCCTGCTCTTGCAGATTGTTCAGGGATACTTACAACGTAAGGATGTGGGCTAATAGACGGCGAACCCATCTCATCAGCAGGGAACTTATCTATCAAGCCAACGACATATTGTAAGATCAAAGCCGCATCGTAGGCAGTAATTTGTCCGTTGCCGCTG
>Ga0194113_10000376_pt1 | contig 57463 bp, 52 predicted proteins | sample TA2MahC200mmetaG_FD_146193 | JGI IMG/M metagenome (GOLD analysis project Ga0194113, IMG submission 146193) | Freshwater microbial communities from Lake Tanganyika, Tanzania - TA2015017 Mahale Deep Cast 200m | ecosystem: Environmental > Aquatic > Freshwater > Lake | place: Tanzania: Lake...
GTCCATCGCTCATAAGGTTTAGGTTCATACGGATTATAAGGAATTGCAATAAAAGAATGGATATCTATATCAGGGGTTTTCGCCAAAATAATCGCACACCATTCTAACAGCGTCCTTTTGAAATCTTTAAAATTGCTGATGTTCGGCTTAACTGTTTTCAAATCAAACAAAAATAACGAACCTTCTTGATTTTCAAGGAACAAATCAACGTTCACAGTTTCCAATGTATTCATCTTACCTTTTTGACACACATCCCTAATTCTCTGAATTTCTTCGTGTTTATCAGGGTCTTTGCCTGTTGTTAACTCATTGATAATACGTTGGATTTCGTTCTGGGCATATTCACTAATGTTGTTTCCAGGAATGTATTGTGATTGAGCTTTCACAAAACGAGTTTTGGCCAATGTCTCTGCAACTGGTTCAAAAATAGACGTTCCAAATGTTGTATTCAGTGATTGAATAAACGAATCGAGAGCCATTCTGTCTTTCCCCAATAATCGGTAATGAAAAGGCATATTTTTTGATTCCGGTTTATAGTTTTGGAACTTTTTTCTTAAGTTCTCTCTAATTGTTGTCTCAACTGAGACGATTTGTTCTTTAGATAATGACATTTTTTATATCCTCTATCTGTGACTATTCGGATTTCAGATGAAAAATGCTTTCCGAATATGCTGCTTTGTCTTTTTCTGTTCTGTTGAGAACCGGACGTTTATATTGATTGACAATTCGCATTCCCGAATGTTCCGCAATCACTGGAATATTTGAAGTTGTCACATTTTTCTTTAAAAAACTGGTTGCCCATTTACTGGCTTCTGTTATCGTCATTAAATCTTTATTCTCAATCATTTAGAATTTCCCCCTCTGAAACTTTGGGAAATGGCGGTTCCAAGGTTATCTTTCGTCTCATACTATCACCCCATCATAAGTTAACCACCTTCAAATACCCTCACACCAATATCTGTGGAGAGGTCATATTCGTCGTGCATTTCGCACAGACACATCAGATATGTAGCCTGATGTGGGCTCCAGTATTCGGTAGTCTGCCATTCAAGATGCTTCTCGCCGAATACCGGGAAGTCGTCGCGTGTCCCGCCGATTCCATTCATCACCGCGCCGGGGATAATTCCTACATAGCGGCTGTGAGGCCATACGCTATCCAGACTTCGCCCGCTGACTATGTTTGCACCGATAGGATTCGCGCCATGTATCCATTCAAGCTGTCTTAACGCTAACGCGCGGTATTCTGGCCGTTGGTAGCGTCGAGCGCCGGCTAATAAAGCGGCCGCGTGGCCAAGGATATGACTTGTAGTGCCCACCCACCAGCCCACCTCAACGTCTGCGTTATTTAACCCAACTCTGCGCGGATGGAAAAACCGATAGGTTAGACTTCCTGCGAGAGGACGGTAGAAGTCATGGCTACGCGGCTGCAAAAATGCGCCGCATGGCAATACCCGGAATGGCGATAAATCCGACATGGGAAGCAGGTATTCGTCGGCATATAAACGGAATGCTTCTGCCGCTCGGTTCCCGGTTTCGCTGCCCAGTACTTCGTCTCCTGTGAGTAATGAATATGGCAGAACTGCCGATTCCCATACGTGGCGAAAGATGGATGATTTATCAGCGGAGTCATAGAAAAATCCGCGATACTGCTTCTGTTCACCTACCCATCCGCTTTCCTGGCGCGCCAACAGCGCCTCCAGTCTATCCGCAGCCCATTTGTAATCTGACACCTCACCAGACAACCGGTAAAGCTCACATCCCGCGAGGGTCGCGTAACACAATGTCAGCGTATTCATTGAGTCGGGATTCCATTCTTGGACGCCGGCTTCAAGCGCGCGCTGCACTATCCTGAGACACCGTTTAGAGTATTCTGCGTCAACATCGCGGAAAACCGCGCTTATCATTGCCTGTACCCAGACATATTCAAATTGTATGCCTGGTGAATGACGCGGGTTCAGATATCTGTCATCCCCAGTTCCAGGGATATTGTCCGTCCAGTGATTGTCTGAGTTATCGCCTTCGACGCCGCCGCCAACGTCGTTCCACACCAGGCCGGTGTCTGCATCCTGCATTTTGTGGAAGTACAGATTGCCCCACCGCAGTTCGTCGAGGACGTCATCATCCGCGTATTGATGCCACACGGCGTTCCAGCGGCGCTTGACCCAGAGCATTCCGATTGCTTGCCACATAGTTGCGCTCATCCACTTCCGGAGGTCGCCAGCATCATGCCAACCACCGGCGGTATCGACCCGGGCACCATTATCACGCCGCCTTGCATCATCTAAATGGCACGCAGCATGCCATCCCGGAACTTCACCGCCGCATCGCTGGATGTGCGAATAGTAAAATGTTTCATAAGCGTGGCGGATATAAAGGTCTTTGCGGATGAAAAACGGGAGTGAACTCCCATCCCCTGCAAATATCCTGTAAAGCCCCGGCGTCGAAAGTTCGGAGAAGTCGATAACACCTACAGGCCCAAACGGGCTTTCGATGGGTTGCACTTCACCTTTTAACATTACAGAAATAGGTGATTGCTTCAGTTCTCCCCCCAAACCCCCTGAGGAATATCTGTTATCCACGGCCCGAACAGAGAAAGTCAAAGGTTCATCAGGACAGGGGATAACATAAGCGAATTTGTCACACTGCCCCGTCAGAAAGCCGAGAGCAGGCTCAAAAATCTGATACTTCGTTTTCACAGTTTCCATGCGTTATAATACCTCCAATTTACGGCATGTTTCAAATTTTTCAAAAATTAGTTGAAACGTGAAACGTGATAGATGTAAATTCACGCCCCCCCTCTTTCCCCCCGTACACGGGGGGATGCACGTTTCACGCATCACGTATTGAAATTTTGATTGCTTCGTTCCTCGCAACTTCGACTATTTTCTGAAACAGGCCTGCTTTTTCGTCGAATTGAAAAATCAAAACAAAGATCGATTAACCAATTCCCGCGCAATATCAGTCCAGATGGTAAAGCGTTCAGGATGATTCTCGCAGGTATGAGTGTCTTTCAAAACAATTTCAAAGACGAAATCTTTTGTAACTTCAAGAGCATGCTGGACATTCTCTTTTATCCTTTCAGTGTCAAAGTCTCCCACAAGCTGAGATGGATGAGGCTTCCATGAAAAAATGCAATCCTTGCGGAAATTCTCTGCACAGCGGTCAACGTCAGCAAATGGGGATATGTTCACTTGACGAAGATTGGAGATGGTAAAAACATAGTCAAGTTTTCTGGTCAGGTCTTCACAACAACCGTAAACGCTCAGTCCAAACCTTTCCAGCAACCGTTTCTCGTATTGGAGCGCGAACTCCCAGTGCATATCAGGCGACACCAGCGTAAGTTCCTGAGCTTCAGCCGAAGCCCACATATTTCGAGGATGAATCCACCCAGGGTCGTAATCCGGTTGAGGAAGTTCGTAAGTGTAACCATTACCGCCTGGGTATATCCATGTATCGTCGTTGTTGAGACTTAGCAGATTCAGGTCAACGTATTGGTCGATTATGTGATGATGCCCGATTTCAATAAAGGTCATCGCCTCGTGAAGCATCTCTGGATTCTCAATCATATCAATCATCACCTGGTCTAAACCGCGCAGCTTGGCGTAAAGGTTCATAAGGTGAAAAGAAATGCGGCGGATGCCCTTTAGTTGAACATTGAGGATGTCGCCAAACAAATCCTGTAACTGCTCAAAACGTTGCTGAGTCGTTTTTTCATCGTAAACAACTTCAGGAAACTTGAGTTTCTTCAAGTCATCGGCAGAATGGATGACTGGGTAGTATTTCCCGGCACCGGAATTTATACTACTCGGAACGAACTTAGGTTCCAGCCCCCAACCCGTGTGCCAAACAGCTTTGTCCACGATATATGTCTTTTCTATTACGGTATCATCGTGAATATATTCGTGGTAATATAGTCGGGTTCGTAAGTTCCGCTCTATTCCACGTGCGAACTGTTCTTCACACTCAAGAGTCGCTTCGGGTATCAGTTCGCGCCACGAATTTTCGGGGAAGACGAGTATCATCGGTCTAACGCGTTCAAGCCCATGGTGTCGCTTCCAAATCTCTTTTTGCTCTGCCATAATCGGTAGTTCAGCGACTTCGACCACCTGTTTGGCCAAATCTCTCAGAATAGCTCTATCTTTTTCCAACATCAAAGCAAACTCCTTATCCTCAAAGTTGACTCAATTGCTCCAGTATAAGGGGCAAAGGGGATTGATGATTGATGATTGTTGATTGTTGATTTATTCAATCATCAATAATCAATCAACAATCGACAATCCAATTGCCCTCTTGCTTTCAACACTTAGACGTACTGTTTCAGCAATTTGACGCACTTAGGCACAGCAGTTACTGGGTCTTCTCTGCCTTCATATTCGATGGATAAGTAACCGCTATATCCCACTTTGAGGAAGATATCAATGATTCTCTGAAAATCGAGAGTTTTTTCTGCCAGACAAGGTGGGACATGCGTACATTCCTTTTTGAAGCCGATGTCGTGCAGTTTGGCATGTGTAAAGACAGCGTAAGGAGCGGCCATTTCGATGGATTTATATCCTTCTTCTTCGCCGCGCCCAATGAAGTTACCGAAGTCCGGCGTCAAACCAAACCACTTTGAACCGACACCCTGGACAATCCTGGCAACTTTTTCGCCCGTGTTGCTTATTGGACTGTGGTTTTCCAATCCTAAGCTGATTCCATATTCGCCTGCGTAAGCCGCAAGTTCTTTGAAAAAGCCGATGCAATTCTCAAAAGCCTGGTCGATTTCCATGCCCTGGGGAACGCCACCGGTATCCACTCGCAGAGCAGGCGCGCCGAGAAAATTCGCGATTTCGACCCATTTTTTCGAACTCTCCATGCCCGCGGCGCGCTGTTTCTCATCAGCCGTTGTCGCAGGACAACCGATACTACACGCTGCGATGTGCAATCCCAAGTCCATTGCGCGACGCTTGATTTTTATCAAATCCTCCTTCTCGGTCGGAAACATACCGGTCAAAAGCTCAACACCATCCAGACCGAGTTCGTAAGCCTTGTCCAAAAAAGCGTATACATTCATTCTACCATCGGCGAAAAGTTGCCGATAAGAATATGTTGAACATCCTATTTTCATTTTTTCCTCCTGATTCGACAGAAACCCGTTTTCTCGGAGAAAACGGGTTTCTTTACTTTTTATTCCAATTATTTCTTTTGCTCAAATTTTTCTTTCTTAAAGAAAAGTTTGGTTACAGTTCGTCCAGCACACGTCTGGTATATTCGATTCCCAGTCTCGGGCTGGTCAGAACTGTCAAGCCGGTCTCTGTTTGTAAGCGAGGGGCCAATCGAGTCATAGATGCCTGGGCAAGCACCAGAATATCCACCTTGCTGGCAACATCTTTAGCAGCCGACGAAACCATCGCATCGTGTTTATCTTTGTTGCCGCTCATCAATGCCTCAAATGCCTCTGGAACAAGGCAGTGGTGGATTTCCACCTTCTTGTCCATTGCGGATGCTTTCTCTTTGATGAGTTCCACCGTAGGGCCCAGCGTTGTCCCAACAGTTGCCATTACCCCGATGCGGTCTGCTTCGCGGGCGGCTTTATCCGCCATTGCGTCATCTATCTTGATAACGGGTATGCTAACAAGTTTTCGTGCCACATCAATGGTAGGGCCCAATGAAGAGCAAAGCGAAAGGACCGCGTCGGCGCCAGCCACTTCTGCGGCTATCACATAAGCGCACATACGCCGCGTTACTGCCTCGCTAATCTTGCCTGACCTCATCACGTCGGGCAGTAGCGAATCGTCCACGATGTTTATCAGACGGACATCGGGCATCACTTCAGCTAAAATATTTTGCATCATGGTTTCGACGGTGATAAATACCATGCTGGTATGGATAAGCGCCAGAGTTTTGGGCATAATTAGTTCCTCCTTCAAGCTTAGCAGTATTAGGAGATTTGGAGTGCGGTAGTCTCTGCTACCGCAGTGCAGAAGCAGAGACTTCTGCACTCCAAAATTAATGGGCAAGGGTGGGTTTCTCCAAGAAAACGGGTTTCTTACTTGATTAGAACGTAGGCACTTTGACTTCAACCTCACGTCCGCCGGCCGCTGAAGAATCAATGACTCCTTGAATTATCACGTTGGTCAACAACACGCCATCTGGGTCAATTGGTGATGGCTTTCCTTCACGAACGGCATCCGCAAAAGCGGTGTCTTCACTCCTGAAGACGTCAGCAGAGCCGCTGGTCGGAATATTGATAGTTAGTGGCTGACCAAACTCGTCGCGGTAGAGAGTGACGCCTTCCTGTGGACCGCGCACTTCTCCTACTCCGATGCGCAATCCGGCCTTGGTGCCGAGGAAAATTGTTCCTCCAAGTGAGTCCATATTCATGCACCAACAAGTCTTGAAAACTAAACGGGCGCCATTATCAAACAACACCCATCCAGCCCCGAAATCCTCAACCTCTGTCTTTTTGAGAGCCGGATTCCAGGTGTTATGCAGGCTGAGATAATTGGATGTGATGCCAGAAACGGCCACTGGCTTTGGATGTCCCATCAGATACAGTGCTGTGTCCAATGCATAAACCCCGATATCAGCGGATGCGCCTAAGCCAGCGGTCGCTTTGCGGATAAAGCTGCCGCCGGGATTGCCACGGCGACGGTCGGCAACCGTTTCTGCATAGTAAATATCACCCAAAGTTCCAGCGTCAACTATCTCTTTCGCCTTAACAACCTGGGGACTGTAACGTAGCTTGAGCGCAACCATCAAGTTCTTTCCCGATTCATGCGCCGCGCGTACCATCTCCGTCGCAGCTTTAAGTGTAGCTTCCATTGGCTTCTCACACAACACATGTTTGCCAGCTTTGAGAGCCGCGACGGTTGGTGGGGCATGGACGGCTGTAGGTGTACATACAAGAACGCCATCCAGTTCATCCATCTTGAGCATTTCGTTATAATCGGTAAAGGTTTTTGCAATACCCCACAGATTTGCGGTCCGTTCGACACTTTCCTTGATTATATCGCTTGCTGCAATTATTTCAACGCCATTGATTTCAGAAATAGTTCGACAATGGGCTTGCGCGATACCACCTGCGCCGATGAGACCAAGCTTTACTGTTTTCATAATTCATCTCCTTCAATAAAAATTAAATTCGCACAACTCCTACTGCTATTTTATTTCATGATACCACTGACCCTTCCCCTTCACTTCGTTCAAGGGTCAAGGGCAGGCTCTAATAGACGAACGCGGACTTATGCATAATCTAACATACGTTTTGCCATCTTGCCGTTCCTCAAATCAGAGGCTTATGTACGCGTCCGTCCATAGAATCCATGGTATCTAACCATGAAAAATTATATCAGATCTTTAGATAAAGTCAACCCTAAATTCATTCGATGATTAAGCTACTTCCACTACATATTGATGCAATTCGGGCGCTTTCTTTTTCGCCTTTCCGGCGGCATCAAGCATCTCGTTTGCAGCAGCAATAACTTGTTCAGCAACCCCGGGGGCAAAGGCCTTTTCTCCGCAATTTGGGCATACCATCGCCGGAATTCCCTCTACTTCTACTTGAACGCCTTCACGTTCAAATTCCATTGATACAAACTGAAATTGAGTTTCAGTTTGTTTGCATTCTGTGCAAATTTTTCCCTTTTTCATTTTCCTTTTACCCCCTTGCCCTCTCGCCGTCTTGCCACTTTGCCGTTTGGAGATATTATACATCAAATAACAACAAATAGCAATTATGTTTAGGTCAGCATCTTACAAAAATTTACGTTGTGAAAACATTTTAGTGTAAGGACAAAACGACAATTAAACGTTTCTCTTATTCTGATTAGAAATTCCTCAGTGTTTCTTATGATGGAACTTTTCTTTTAAAAGAAAAGTTTGGTTTTTCCACTTGACGGAATATATCTGCTGTGATAAAATACACTGATTATTGTGAACTCAAGAAGCCCCTGAGTCTAAGAATCGAAAAAAAGGCTCATGCAAGTTTATGGAGGATAATATTGAAAACGCACCAGGTTATCATTATCATAAGTTTTGTGACAATGATGCTACTGCAATCAGTAGCTTATGCGCATAGAGAAGTAGACTTTGTAACTTCGTTTGGCGGAAAAGGAGAGGCGAAAGGAAAATTCGCGAAAGAAACTTACTGGGCTTTTGATAAAGAGGGCAACATCTATGTATCTGACACGGAAAACTATCGTATCCAGAAATTCGATAAAAATGGACAATTTCTCATGCAAATAGACGCAAGCGCAGAAGATGCGGGATTTGTTTTTCAAAATCCAACAGATATCGCTGTGGGAGATGATGGAAGTATCTATGTGCTTGATTGGGCGATGGTGCATATTGCTAATACTGAATCCCCGAAAATTTTCAACTATGGCCCATCTGTTCGTAAATTTTCGAAGGATGGTAAGTTTACCGCGATGTTCACAATTGATGACCTGACCAGGCAAGTTAAAAATCTTGAATCGGCGGCGCCGGGTTTGGATGAGGATGGCAACTACGCGCTCATTATCCCGCAAGGCAAAACAGACAGAAAACTTCTCATCGCGGTTGATGGTCAAGGTAATATCTACGTTTTAGACAAAGACGACTCGAAAATCTATAAATTAAACGCTGAAGGTAAACTAACATTTGGCTCTTATGGCAGCGGCAACGGGCAATTTATTCATGCCGCGGATATTAGCGCTGATTACAATGGCAATCTTTACGTAGCGGATACAGTCAATCACAGGATTGTCAAATTCGATGCGGAAGGAAAAGCGCAAACTTTTGGAGAATACGGCGATGAAGCGGGACAACTGAGCTCTCCCTTTCAAATAATAGTATTGGAAGATGGCAATATTTTAGTGGCAGATAAAGTGAAATATAGGAAAAATTATAGTTCGACATTGGTTAGACGGGAAGATGACCCCGCTCCGCGTTATGTCCTGCCAAACTACGCATTGGAACCGGATAGCATTACCTATAAAAATTTCAGGGTGGTTATGCAGCGAGTTCAAAAATTTAGCCCTGAAGGTAAATTTGAAGAAAAAATCCTTGTCAGGCTTGCTCAAGATAATCCGCTACATGTAAATTTGAATCTGAAAGCTATTGACCATCAAGGTAATCTCTATTTTATGGACAGTGACACATTATTGTTGCACAAATATGCGCCTGCGTCTACTATTAAACTTTCTGAATTTCACAAGGAATTAACGTTTCGATATGAATGGAACAATGTTGAAGTAGACATTGACAATCCTGATGACCTTGACGCCAAAATTGGGGTCAACGCAAGTGATTATGATGATAACCTAAACTTACACCTCTTTTGGACAGACCTGAGATTTAGTTACGATTTCAATGAGGATTTGAGGTTGTCTCTCTCTAATTTAGCGTTTTATCTGAGAAGCAGGAATGAAATTCACTACATGCGGAAGTCCGAGGATATATTGGGGACATTCAATCAGGATGACCAAACTCTTGAGGATTACTTCGCGGATGTCATACAATTTGATGCAAGTATCGTCCTGAACCATGAGCCATACAGATATCGTGAAGCGGGATTATTCGTCTATTTCGGCGGCGGCAAATACGATTACGTGAATGATGCGTTGGCATCATCAAATCTGCGATATCTTGATTGGCGGCTCTGGTTTTCTCAATGGGGAGCGGGAATACACTATGATTTAGGCAAAAAATTTCGCCTTCTTTTTTCAGCAGCCCAGGGGCCACCCGGCGGTTATTTCAACTACGAATATGATTATATCGATGAGTTAGGTGACCTTTATGCTACTGGCTTCCGGGATGGTAAGGAGACGATGGTATTCATAGCAATTGATGGGGTGTTTTAAGCACCAGAAACCCGTTTTCTCCGAGAAAACGGGTTTCTGATTTCTCTGTTATCAGACTCAGAAAGGCGGTGAAGTAATAATGTCTACTATCCGTGTATCTTTTAAAGACGATGAGTCTCGTGCCAAAGCAAGGTGGCTTATTTTAATGAGCAATGAGGATGGTTTCAGTAAAGTTGTTGGGAATAGGCCTCCGAGAGACCTTATTATAGATGTAAGGGCTCTCAAGATAATAGCTGAAGCTGGTATAAAGGTATATCCTCCAGCGGAAGGCAACGAAAAGCCTTCGTATAAAAAAGAATTAAATGTTGATGAGCTCTTAACTAAGGGCAGTTGTTTAGTTATTTAGTTGCCAAATTTTTATTGAATATTCTTTGGCAACAATTTTGTGATAGTTAAGACGCTTAGTGTGAGTTAAGTTGGATTTGCCAGAAAGTCACAACTAGACTGAAGCGGGGAAGGGAGAATAAATCATGAAAATTACCAATATCGATAGTTTCGCTGTTAATGTCCCTGCGACTAATATTGAGGTACGACAGATAACATCGACAGGGATTGTAAAAATAGAAACCGACGAGGGAATTACTGGCTATGGTTTTCAAGCCATTGACCAGCAATCGATTCAGAAGGTTAAACAGATGCTCGTTGGACAGGAACCGTTTGCTATTGAACGATACATGGAAGTTGGCCTGGGACAGTGGCCGGTGGTAGAACATGCGCTATGGGATATTGTAGGCAAAGTTGCTGGTTTACCTGTATATAAATTGTTAGGCGGGTATCGAGATAAGATTTTGGCTTATTTGACGACTGTTTGGCCGGGAGCGGCTGACCAATCGGATTACACGCCACAACAACAGGCCGATGTCGTTCTGCACTACGCCCAGCAAGGTTTTAAAGCGGTTAAGATTCGGGCATGGCGACCTGACCCGATGGTTGATGTGGAAGCGGTTCGAGCTATTCGCGAAACTGTCGGTGGCAGAGATAAGATGGAAGTGATGATTGACCGGACGGCTCAATATTCTGGAACAACCTGGGATTACAAGACGGCGCTGAAAGTCGCTAAAGCGTTTGAAGAATTGGATGTAACATGGTTGGAGGAGCCGTTTACGCGTGGCGATGCGGATGACCATGCCCGCTTAACGGCAGAAGTAGACATCCTCATCACGGGCGGTGAAGGCGCTCAAGAGATGGACAAATATTGCGAATACGCCGCCCAACATTCGTTTGACCTCGTACAACCTGATTGTACAAAACCTATCTCTAAACTCAAAAAGATTGCCACAGTCGCCGAAGCCTTCGGAATGTCGTGTATCTTTCACGGCGGACATGGCCTTACTCTCGCAGCCTCATTGCAAGCAGGAGCCTCTATCAGGAGTTGTCGAGCACAGGAAATCGTCTTCACTACGCCATCCTGGACACCACAGGAGACTTGGGAACCGCTGAACGCATTAGTAACGACGCCTCAACTGTATACGATACGTGACGGATATATCGAAATTCCACAAGCCCCTGGGTTAGGAATACCGTTAGATGAAAAGGCGTTGGAAAGATAAGGTGTTTTACACACATTACTTCAACAATGCCTTTAACGAAACCCGGAGAACAGGAATATGCCTACACCTTGGGATGCTATTTAGACGCGGGAGGTTGAGGCACCCGCCGAGGCAAGCGCAACGATTTAGAAAGCGAAGTGAGAAATGGGAGGATAACATTATGAAATGGGAAGAAATTGAAAAGCAATAGGCATGTTTCAACTTTCCTCAAAAATTAGTTGACTATTGGGTGATTGGTGATTAGTAACCAATCACCAGTAACCGGTAACCAATCACCAGTAAGCCGAAAGGTAAACTATTTGCTGAAACATGCCTTAGTTATGAACAAAAAGGTAATTCTTCACGCACTTTTTACCCATCACATCTAACAACAACAAGGGTGATATCATCGCCTTGTTCAACATCCCCAACAAACAAAGCGACATCTTGCAAAATCCGAGCTGCCATCTCCTGCGCCGAGAGGTCTGAAGCAGCTTGTTGCAATACCTTAAGCAAGCGTTCCATTTGGTACATTTCCCCTGTTCCATTAGTCGCTTCGGTGATGCCATCGGAATAGAAAACCACGAAATCTCCGGCTTCAAGGTCAACGTTCAATTCGGTGTATTCCGCGTAATCCATAGCCCCCAAAGGCAAGCCATTCAATTCGAGTTCCCAAGCTTTCTCACCACGTTTCACCAGCGGATAAGGCAAGCCGGCATTGGAAAATTGAAAGCGTTTCTCACCTGCTTTGAAAATGCTCAAAGACATCGCCGTGAACATCCAATCAATGAGACGTGGTCGAAGCGCAATGTTCAATTCGTGAAGGATTGAACTGGGCGAATCCCATATCTCACTTTGACCTTTGACTCCCGCGTGCAGCATTCCATTCGCCATCGCCGCGACCATCGCCGCCCGCATAGATTTTCCGGAGACATCTGCCAGTACAATTCCAACATTATCACTTAGTAACAAGTAGTCGTAAAAATCACCACCGACTTCTTTGGCAGGGACCGACATTCCAGTTATCTCAAAACCCTTGATTTTAGGTGTCTTTTTGGGCAGGAGTGACCGCTGAATCTGCCGGGCGTCTTCTAATTCGCGACGCACCCGCTCCATTTCAGCGCGTTCATGCTGCCGGAGTCGCTCCTCCAACTGATGCTTCTCGAAATAACGGGCGATGGTGATATCCAACGCATCTAAAGGTTCCGGCAATGGTTTAGTGATATAATCGTAGGCGCCATTTCGTATCGCTTCCACAGCCGTGCTAATCTCCCCGTAGGCGGTAATCATCATGACGCCAATCTCAGGATAATGGGTCTTTATTTCCTTCAACAGACTCATCCCATCCATTCTGGGCATCCTGATATCGGTAATAACCAGGTCAATGTTATCCCGGTTTTCTACAATAATCTCTAAAGCCTCCACACCATTGCTGGCTGTCAGCACTTCGTATTTGTCCAGCAAATAATCTTCCATCATGAGACGAATATCAGGTACGTCATCAACTATGAGAATGGTTTTTCGATGTTTATCGGACATAATAAACCTCCATTTTTATAGAACCGCTGATTTACAGACGACGCCGATTTAAGTAAACTTAATCAGCGTTATCTGATAATCAGCGGCTATATTTCCTCCTCCGCTTGCCTGTAATGTTCAATTTCCTGGCGATGTTTACGGTAATACGCTAATGCTGCCTTAATATCTTCGAGGGTGAGATGTGGCAATGCCTCCAGAATACATTCTTTGGACTGATAGATTTGCATATACTCGACGATGTCCCTCACCGTGATACGCGTGTTCCGAATAATCGGTTCACCCCCGCAAATCTCTTTGTTGGTGGTAATTCGCGACATGAAAAATACCTCCTCCCTGGGTCGAGCTCGACGGGTGCCTCAACTTGTTGAGGAAAAGCCCCGAACAAGTTCGGGCTTCCGATTTTCCGAGAACTTTCGTTTGACAACCGCCAGATGTCAATTGGTGGGTCTGTAAAAAACAACCTTAAATTCTTCAGTAATTTTATCTTCGATTAACTCAGGTTCAGGAAGCTTAGCTTTACGGCATTCTTCAATCATTCGCGGGATGCCAGACCCTAAGCCGCGGTAGGGAAGTTCCAGCTTCGGGACAAATGAAACCAAAACCGGATTTCTCACTATCTGTATGCCAACTTTGATTGTCTCAATTGTTGCCGTATCAGGAAGTTTTCCGGGGCTAATGATTTCAACTCGGTTGTCAAAAATAAAAACGCGGACGCTACTATTGATGAGATAATCCCGATGGACGAGGGCGTTGACAACCGCTTCTTCCAGAGCAATCTGCGGAATCTCCATTACACCTGGGAAATTGAAATTCTGACCGTTTTGCTGTTTTCGTAAATTTCGTGTATTAGGCAACAAGATGTTGCAGTTCCCTTGGGGTAATGGGGCCTTGGGGCACTGGGGCATTGGAGCACTGGGGAATTGCTCCAATGCTCCAGTTCTCCAGCGCTCCAATGCTCCAATCGTCGGAGGTTTTACTGCAACATGTTTCTGCTTAATACATTTTCGTAAATTTCGCTTGAGAAACCCCATTGTATTTTTAAACTGTTCGTACAAGGTTGAGTTGATGTCTTCACTGTCCAAATATTCTGTCCCACCCAGATTATTCCCGACAAATGCAACCGCTTTTACCATAAATTGTGGCCGTACTCGTTGCGGTTCTTTGCCAAAAAGAAGAAGCCCCGCCAACGTGAGATGTGGCGATTTCAGGAGCTTTAAATTTGACAATATACGTTCGGTGTCCCCCCCTTTTCCCCCCGTCGACGGGGGGATGAAAGGGGGGGCGATTTCCTGACCGTATTGCTGTTTGTAGAAATACCTGAATCGAAAAAAATCCAGGTCATCTAAGCTTGTATGGGCAAGAGGCATTTCATCGGCATAGAAAGCGCCCGACGCCTGCATCAACCTGCGAAGTTCTTCACGTGTCGCTCGACGTTTATCTGCGCCAACTTTTATCCAAAACTCTGTATGAAAATTTTTATCTTCCTCAGTGTTTCTTTTGATTAAACTTTTCTTTTTAAAAGAAAAGTTTGGTTTATTGACGGCGTAAGGTTTATCTGTGCCAAGTGGTACGTTGATGACAACAACAAGTTTATCACCAACTCCCAGATTTTCCGTTATCACGCTCGCAGGCGGCTCGAGCTTTTGAGAACAAGCGTTTGAAATCCATTGGTTGAATATGCGGATATTCTCGACGCCAATAATCTCTCCAGAATCAGATACACCGACAATAAATTTTCCGCCATCAGAGTTCAGCATCGCAGCAATCTCCACTGCCAACGCATCAACGCTGTTGAATTGGCGTTTGAATTGCGTCTTGGAATCCTCGCCTCGGTTGATGATTTCATGAAGTTCGGGAACGGTCATCGTTATGTTTTCCCTCCTTGTTGAACGGACACGTCGTGGTCGTAGGGTTTTATGCCCATCTTAGACACTCATAAGGTTAGACGACCACAAGGTGTAAACTACGGAGTTTGGATACACAAATTTTCAATCCACCGCCGCGCGCGTTCTTCAGTTAGTTCACCATCATAAGCAACGACGCGAAGTGAAATTATCCATGATTCTCCTTCAGGTGTGGAGATAGATTGTCGCCAGGTAGGATTGTACAAGGCCATTCCGTAATCGCGGATGAACCAGGGGCCGCACGCACCTTCATCCAGAATAGTCATCAACACTCCAAATCGACCATATCCTGCTAAAGCGTTTTCGTAAGCCACGAAATCGGAATCTTGCTCATGAACAACTTCGACATTTCCGCGGCGATTGTCGTCTCCGATGACAACGCCACCCATAACCGGGAGCAGTCGCGGTTCGACGCGTATACCGATGCTGCCGTATTTAGTCTGCGGGTACTCGGCAGCGCCGTATGCCGCGATTTTCTGACTTGTCATGTCGCAGACGGTAGCGTCATCAGCAGTATATAGATTTATCGTGCGCCTCTCATTGATTATGGGTGCCTCGTTCTCATCGCGCCATACATTTTCCAGAGTGAACCGCACGCCGCAGTTATGCAATTCCATCTTGGGTGTATCAGGTGCATCCATACGACCCACGTGAGTGAAAATGCGGTCATCAAGTGAGCGGCGCGGTGGCATAGCCCAGTAGTTGGCTTCCCGCTCACCGACGATGACCGGGCTCTGACCCACAAAAACTCCGTTATGAAACGGATGGTCGAAGGGAAATTCCTGAATTACCGTCAGACCGTTAGGTGTATAAAGAGGAAAAACCCATGTCCGATAAAAATTACTGCCAACTCCGCCTAAACAGCGGCCGGACTCGCTATCCACCACCAGATGGGTCCGCGCGTTGATTACCGTCTTAAAACGTGTTTCATCCATTCCTATCCTCCAAAATTTTTCTCCGAATGTCTATAGTCTACGGAAGCACATCCGTATTCCCTGTTCAGATTTATTTTAGCACAAAACTATGCGTAAATGCAATCCCAAAATTAGAAATTCCGCGGTAGTTTATCTGTAGTAGCGACTTCAGTCGCTTTTTCCCGATAAACGACTGAAGTCGTTACTACTGACCTGCTCCTTCTTGTTTTCGTTTTCTGGTAAATATAAAATTTTCTTGGCATAAATATAAAAATTTGGTATGGTAGTTTTGAAAAATAAAGTTGCGTTTTTCGGGATGTTTTCTTTAACCGCAGAGTTCGCTGAGAAGACGCAGAGCACACAGAGAAAAAGGAATTTCTCTGCGTTCTCCGCGCCTTCTCTGTGTTCTCTGCGGTTAGAAAGGAATAAGTTTAATAATCAAAATTACCTAATACCAAGTTCATCAATTAATTGTGAATAATGTTTCCTCTCCCTTGATGGGAGGGGTAAGGGGAGGGTCAGAGGCCATGTGTATCAAGTTAAGGATTTTTCGCACAATTCACGTTTCATACGCCTTGAACTCAAGTTCAAGGCTAAGAGGCTGAAGTCCACTCAAAGTGGACTAAACCGGTTTCCGGTCGTCTTTGAGACGACTTGAGCGACTTAGCCTGTGAATTGATTCACTGGCTTAAACTTCCCCATACGCATTAGACGCCTTGAACTTAAGTTCAAGGCTAAAAGGCTGCAGTCCACTCAAAGTGGACTAAACACTGTTACATTTGAATTGACGGGTTCATGTCATCCTGAGTCCTGAACGTAGTGAAGGAACAGAAGGATCTCGTGAAGCGAAGCATCTCGAAAAAGAGATTCTTCGCTTGCGCTCAGAATGACAAAACAACTAGCCTGTGAATTGATTCACAGGCTTAGGGGAGGGCGAGGAATCGCGGTAATCCTGTAATGCACAATTAAACAATGGAAATGGTATAAGGAGGGACCCATCATGTTATTTCCCAATAAACTTCTCGTAATTGATGATGATAAAAATTTGCTTGAAAGTTTATCTGACCTCCTGGGAGTCGATGGCTTTGAAGTTGAAATAGCTTATACAGGCGAGTCGGGACTCAAGCGTTTCAATGCAGGCGGTATCTCGCTCATCTTAACAGATTTGAGGCTTCCAGGGATTTCTGGGCTTCAACTCTTGCAGGCGTTAAAAGCTATGGACCCAAGAGTCTGCGTAATTCTCTTTACCGCTTATGAAACAGTTGAAAGCGCTGTGCAAGCATTGAAGGCGGGCGCTTATGATTACATTGTGAAACCCCCTCTCCCAGGGCAAATTGTCGAGACGGTTAAAAAAGCGGCGGAATATGTAAAACTCCAACAAGAGAGACATCTACTTCATAAAGAATTAGCCCCCTTCTCAGAAGAAAAGAAATTAATTGGGCAAAGTTTGCCGATGCAGCGAATTTATGCTCTCATTCGCAAGGTTTCAGAAACGGACTCAGTAGTTCTGATTAGCGGAGAAAGCGGAACTGGAAAGGAATTGGTGGCGAGAGCGATTCACCAAAATAGCTCAAGAGCGCCCCATCCTTTTATACCTGTGGATTGTGCTGCTTTGCCAGAAACCTTGTTAGAAAGCGAGCTCTTTGGATATGAAAAAGGGGCTTTTACAGACGCTACCTACAGCAAGCCAGGGATTTTCGAAATAGCGCACGGAGGAACTTTATTTCTGGACGAGGTGAGTGAGATGAGCCTTGACCTCCAGGCCAAACTCCTCCGCACGCTTCAAGAACGTCAATTCCGAAAAGTGGGCGGAACCAAATTCGTTAAGATAGATGCCCGTATCATTGCCGCCACTAACCAGAACCTTGAGGCAGCCGTAGAAGCGAACAGATTCCGAGAAGACCTATATTATCGGCTGAATGTCATTCGTATTTCGTTGCCGCCCCTCCGGGGAAGAAAGGAAGACATTCCGCTTTTAGTCGCCTACTTCCTTGAAAAATTCGCCGCCAAAATGAATGCGCCCTCCCCAGAAATCACACCTGCCGCGCTGACAGCTCTGAAGTCTTATGATTGGCCTGGCAATGTACGAGAATTAGAAAATGTAATCGAGCGCGTTGTTGTCTTAAACCGCGGTGAACCCATCACTCCGTATCATCTCCCCAAAGAAGTGCAAGAAGGTCCTTCTCCCAAACGCAACTATTCTCTGAAGGAACAGGAACGGCAGTTGATTCTTGAAGCGCTTGAAGATTCAAACTGGGAGATCAAAAAAGCCGCCAAACTGCTCGGAATCAATCGCTCAACTTTGTACTACAAGTTAGAAAAATATCAGCTTGAACGGTGAACCCCGTTAGAAAGTTTGGGTGGGGTACGTTAGAAATCCCATAGGCATCAACTTAAGGTCAATCACACAGGTATGATGCTGTTCCTCCCCCTTGACGGGGGAGGTTAGGTGGGGGTGAAATTGTGGTGGGGGCTTCCTTTCTAACGGGGTGAAAGAATGCCATGTCCAAAAATCCAACACGGTTTTTAGAGCCTCAAAACCAGTTTTTGTCTGATGTAACGCCATTTTTTCGAGAAATCGTGTTGGATTTTCCAACACGCTAAAAAATCCTCGAAAACCCTTGATATCTTGGGATTTTGGGGCGGTTTACAGTTTTACCGTGTCGGAAAATCCGACACGCCCGCCGAATATAGAGACTTTCTCTTTTTACTCTTCAGCCAACATAAGCCTCAAACTAACGGTGAATTCATAAGAAAACTCAAAGAGCACCTTTTGCCCCCAAAATCTTTTTTTGGGTATAAAACTTGCATTTTGCTGTTATATGTTATATAATATAATCTTCAAACTTTCCAACTGGATTAAACAGAAGTTTTTCCGTTGTATGTTTGCTTATCAAGTTAGGTGATGGAATTTCTTCCATCTGAAAATTGGCAATGGAAAATTTACGCGAGAGAGATTTCTAATTTGTATTTTTGGAGTAAATCGTCAAAAGTTTGGAGGTTAAAGCTTTGGCATCATCAAAAGAGGTTTCTATAGAAAATGTCAAGGAATGGCCAGAAGAGCATGTCAGGACGTTGAAGAAGAACTGGATTACTACCGTCGAACAGGTCATTGCCACGAGTGCGACACCAGGTGGCCTAAATTTATTGGCCCAACAATTGGCAGTGTCAGAAGAAGAAATGCGCCGCCTTGTAGATGTGGCTCGGACATACCTGGATCCATTGGTTGTAGCGGAGATGGAACAGCCTGTTGATGTTAGTCAATATGGTCTTGGGGCTCTTAAGCCAAAATCAAGATAGTACACGCGGGCGTAAGTTTACCTACCAATTGGCAACCATGGATTTGTGATTTTTTCAAAATGGTAGACGGATTTACGCCGTCGTGTAATAGTACGTAGAGCCTGTCCGATTCTCGGACGAGCACTACGAGATGGTTAAACGAGCAAGTTAACTGAATAGTTATGAAAAGGAGGAATTACCATGACAAATCGACTTTCTGGAGAGTTTGAAACTGGACTTTCAGCCTTTCAAGGGCATGGCCTGGCACAAGTCGGGGAAACATCTTCTACCATAGCTGATGTAGCAGACGGACTCGCGACTCTGGGGATTGCTGATGCTGAACAGCTTGTTGCATTAGCTTCAGTAGAGGGGACACGGCCTTATCTCGCTGAACATTTGGGGCTCTCAATACAAGACCTCGACACAGTGGTTAATGAAGCGGAGAAAGCTGTACCATCGCGGCTCGTAAGTATCCTTGAAGCGCCAGGGGAGACTGACCTGGAGATGGGGGCTTTAGAGCCAACACAAGAGATGATGGCTGAAGCAGAGGCCATCCCAATTATGGCTGTGGAAGCAGAAGCAGTTGCTCTGCCCAATTCCGTAAACTGGGCGAGGATGATGCCCCACTATTTCTGCAGTCCTATTGAAGACCCTATACGAACTTAAAAAATAGACCACTAATTACCCTCTCAGCTTCTTCAGTAACTCAATGGCTTCGATAATGTCTTTCTTCTGTTCTTCGCCTGTGATTTCGCGTTCGATAGTCAGCGGACCTTCATAGCCAATCTTTTTGAGCGTGGCGATAAATTTATCGATACCCACATCGCCCTGTCCGAGAGGATATTCCTTTCCCAACTCGCCTTTTTGCGTCGGCCATTTGCCGTCTTTGCAATGGACGCCATCGACATATTTGCCGAGCAGTTCCAACGCCGGTATCGGTTCGCCAGAACCGTACAGAATCATATTCGCCGGGTCGAAATTTACTCTGATGTTATCCCTGTTCACGTCCTTGATGAATTGCAAGAGCGCTTCCGCGGCCTCTTGTCCCGTCTCAAGAGCGAAAACCATCTTCTTGGGTTTGCAATAATCGGCTACCTTGCGAATAGTGTCCACGACTTCCCGATAAAGCGCGGACGAAGTATCCTCTGGAACGAAGCCGATGTGAGCAGCGATGCGTTTCACACCCAACTTTTCTGCGAAGTCCGCAATCTCAAAGGTTTTCTTCAAACGTTCAGCGCGCGTGTTCCGATTGACCAAGCCAACCGTTTTTTGGACCGTCGGAATGTCCGCGTAACTTTCGCCATCATATCCACAGAAGACAGTTGTAATCGTTATTCCTTTCTCATCGATGGCTTTTTTTAGTTCATTGAATTTCAGCCCAGAAAGATATTCATCAGGTGGACGTCCCATCTGCGCATTGTCTACGCCTACATCTAAAACTTTCTGAATGCTTTCCATCGGGTTATCCCCAACTCCGAGCATAATGCCAATTGCCATTTTTTTCATTTTGAGTCCTCCAATGTTTAGATTTCCTTTACTTTTTTCCTCAGTGTTTCTTTTGATCAAACTTTTCTTTCTAAAAGAAAAGTTTGGTTATGATTATTATAATCAGTTTCTGAACAAAAATCAAGGATAAAAATATCGTTGGATTAGAAATCCCCCATGAAATAATTTTCGTAGCCGAAGTCGCCAGACTTCGGGAGTTCGGTTGCCTAGGACAACCCGAATTCTGGCGAATTCGGCTACAGGCGAATTCGGTTACAGAAGTTTCGCGTGGGGAATTTCTGCAACTCCATTCATATCCTTGACAAATATTGCTTGCTGTGCTAAAATTGTGGTGAGAAAAAATACATAATGGGTGAATATGAGAATGAGCAAAGTAAAAATTGGCATTGTCGGTTCCGGAGGCATGGGTAGAAGTAGAACTGAATCATTTTCCAAAAGACAACAGTCTGAACTTGTAGCAATTGCGTCGCGCAATGTGGCAACGGGAAGTTCGTTAGCCAAAGAATATGGAATTGAGTTTGTGCCAGAATGGCAAAAAATGGTTGAACGTACTGATATAGATGCAGTTGTTATCTGTACTCATAATGAAAGTCACGGCGAAATCGCAGCCGCCGCGCTTTCCCGCGAAAAGCATGTATTCACTGAATATCCTTTAGCGCGTTATCTTTCACAAGGCGAACAGGCTGTTTCATTGGCAAAAGAAAAAGGGTTAGTGTTGCGCACCACTCATGGAGAATCGCTTTCTCCAATGCACCAGGTTCTCAAAGAAGAAGTCAGCAAATTGGGTAAATTGATAACGTCAATTTTTATCCGCCTGACCCCAGGACGCGGTGCAAGACCGGAGATTTTATTTAATCTAAAAGTCTCCGGCCCGCCGGCGTTATTTTTTATCTATCATGTTTACCCTGTGGTCGATCTTTTTGGAAAAGTGGCTTGGGTCGAGGGCGGCGCGCAATATGAAGGACTGAATGAACAGGGAAGATATGAGAGATTCACCAATACTGTCAATGTCGGATTTGTGAACGGCGGTTTAGGGCAGTGGACCTGGGCAGGCGGCATTGAGATTAGCGAAGCGGAGGAATATCAACGCTATGTGTTAACTGGCGGCACGCTTATCAGACAGCAAGGTCGCTGGGTAAAATCAACTAAATCGGGTATCGAAGAAATTAAAGCATCTGAATGGCCATCAAAATCTTTAGAGGATTTGTTTTTAGATGAAGTCACCCAAAAGGCATCATCGTGGCAAAAAGATGCAGAAACAGCTCTGGAAGCAATCCGACTCAGTTTAGCCGCTGAACAATCTGTCAAAGAAAATCGAAGAGTTATTTTATGACCACAAAGAAACCGAGTTTTTCCAAAAAACTCGGTTTCTTATTCGCAGATAGAAAATGAGAAAATTTCTAATCGCTTTGACTTTTTTAACCAGATTGCCCGCTCCGATTCCGAAAAATATCACTGCCGAGGAAATGGGCAAATCTTCCGCGCTTTTCCCACTTGTTGGGCTGATTTTGGGCGGAATTCTGGTTGGCTTCAATTGGCTCATGGGACATATTTGGACGAGCTCCTTTGCCATTAACGTCATCCTGCTGGTCAGTCTGATTGGGCTGACCGGAGGGTTGCATTTAGATGGGCTGATGGACACATGCGATGGCATTTTCAGCGGCAGGTCAAGAGAGCGAATGTTGGAAATTATGAAAGATAGTAGCGTAGGCGCGTTTGGAATATTGGGTGCTATCTGTGTACTGCTGCTAAAGTTAGCTTTTCTAAATGAAATTGATGATGCTCAAAAGTGGAAAGCATTGCTTTTGGCGCCTACGTTCGGTCGCTGGAGTATGAGTTTTGTCTTAGTTGCTTTTCCGTATGCGCGCCAGGAGGGCATGGGAAGCGCCTTCGCAGATTTTGCCAATGTCAAATGTTTAATTCTGGCGAGTTCTCTGTTAGTGGTAACTTTCGTCATTGTTCTGCAATGGAGAGTAGGATTCATCATGCCGCTTCTTGTTATATCTGCTTATGTCCTGGCATTGAGTATTTCAGCCAAACTTGGCGGATTAACGGGAGATACCTATGGCGCTATTTGTGAATTTATGGAAATGATATGTTTTGCTGCTTTCTCGGTTAGCTATTAGATTTCCGAAGTCTTTGAGACTTCGGAAGTCTGCATTACAACAAAAATTGAGAAAATTTCTCTATAGAAATTCCTCTGTGTTTCTTAGAACTTTTCCATTCCAATTATTTCTTTTGATTAAACTTTTCTTTCTTAAAGAAAAGTTTGCAAGAAAAGTTTGGTAAATTAGGCTTGCTAAAATTGATTTTGTAATGTACAATATACAGGCTTATAATTTCCAGCTATCTTGAGAGGCTACAAGATTGAAAATAGTTACGAAATACGTGCTTAAAGAGTTTATTGCGCCCTTTTTTTTGAGCTTATTTTGTTTTACTTTTATCCTCTTGTTAAATGATATATTCAAATGGACGAAGATGTTCGTTCAGAAAGGTATTAGCGTTTGGTATTTAGTTGAGTTGCTTATCTACGCCTTGCCATCAATGTTGGTGGTGACTATCCCAATGGCGACTCTGGTTGGGCTGTTATTAGTATTTGGACGTTTATCCGCTGACAATGAGATTACAGCGATGAAAGCCAGCGGGGTTGGAGTTCACCAGCTTTTATTGCCTATTCTACTTACTACTATAGGTTTGAGTGTTTTTAATTTCTTGTTTATGGATTATGCTCTTCCTAAAGGTAATATTGCTTACTCGCAGTTACTTAGAGATATTAGAATGCGCCATCCTGCTTTGATTTTAACGCCGGGTGTCGCGGATGATTTAGACCAAGAGGGGCGGAAATGGATATTTGAATCGAAAGATGAGAAGACTGGGCGGCTGCTAAATGTGAAGATATGGGATGAATATCAAGATGGAAAACCGCGTCTTATCGAGGCGAAGGAGGCAGAGCTGGAATTTTTTAGCGCTTCTGCCCAATTGAAATTATATAATGGTTTTACGTATGAGGAAACTTCCTCAAAATATCCACAGCGTTATATGGTGAGTGATTTTAAAGAGATGTTGATTACCCTGGACCTCAGTGAAACGTTACAGCACAACGAATATAATACACAGAATCCCTTAAATATGTCTCTTGCTGACTTGAGTAAATATATGGCGGAGATAAAGAAACAGTATCGCGCGAATGAGGAATATTATTTGAAATACCGGTTGCTACAAGCGGAGGTAGAATATCACAAAAAATTTGCGATTCCATTTGCTTGTTTTGCACTCAGTTTGGTTGGCGTTCCTTTGGGCATCATAGTCAGGCGCAGTGGTAAGATGGTGGGCGCTGGCATTGGTCTAAGTGTAATAATTATCTATTACGTCCTTTTACAAATTGGCCAAACCACCGGTTTCAGAGGGGTTCTCCCAGCGTCTTTAGCGATCTGGACGCCTAATGTTTTAACTGGAATAGCGGGGGTTATTTTAATTATTAGAACAGTACGTGAAATGCCGGTGTATCAACATCGTTGGTTGATAAAACTCTTCCCCATGACTGGTGGCGAAACCGATTCGGTGAGTTAAGTTGAAAATCCTTGACTGGTATATATTACGCGAATATATAAGGTTATTTCTGCTTTGTTTAGCTTTTTTCGCGACATTAGCTATTGTCGTCATTCTTCTTGACAAAGAGATTAGTCGTTTGTTAGACAAAGATAGAACCATTATTGAGGCTATTAAAATTATTTTATACAAATCTCCTGAGCTCATTATGCGAGTGCCATGCGTTCCAGCCTCTGCTTCGTTAGCTGCTTTCTTCATGCTTGGCCGTTTCGCGCGGGATAACGAATTAACGGCGATGAAATCCGCCGGCGTTAGCATGTATCGGATAATTTTTTTAATAGCTGCTGTGACTGTTATTATTTGTATTCTCACCGGTATCTTCAATGATAGAGTAGCGCCTCCAGCCGCATGGCGCGCCCGGCTTTTAGAAAAGCGTATCCCGTATTCTCTAAACCGAGATATCGTTTTTAAAGGCCAGGGCAATAGGATGTATTACATCCAAAACCTGAGATTGGAAGAAAAGCAAGCCATCAATTTGAAAATATATGAGTTTGATGATAATGATGAGTTAACATCCGAAATATCGGCTTCTACTGCGACCTGGGCTAGCAAAACATGGACACTTAAAAATGGAACAATTCGAAATTTTGCCAACGGAGGGAAAAGTGAATATTTACCTTTTGATGTCAAACAAGTCTACATAGCGGAAGATCCAACCTTGTTTGCGGAGAGTGGAACGAAACCTCAAGAGATGACTTATGCTGCTTTATCCAAACGGGTTAAGTATAAAAAAGATGCAGGCAGGCCGGTGAGAGAAGAAGTGGTTGAAATGCAGCATAAACTTGCTTATCCTTTAGCATCACTCGTGGTTGTTCTCATTGCTGCCCCCCTGGCGATTCAATTCGGCCGCGCCGGGGTAGCCGCCGGTTTCCTTATTACCATGGTTCTCAGCTTCATATACTGGGGCGTTGCTACAGCTATCTTTGAAGCGTTTGGAGTAAATGGCAAACTTCCACCCATTGTTGCGTGCTGGGTCGCAAATGTGCTGTTTGCAGCTATTGGTGGGATTGCCGTCTGGAAGGTGCAGAAGTGAGGGAGATAACCCACTGTTCATTTGATAGTCAGTTGTGATATAATAGTGGAAAAGTGGTAATTTGGAATTACCTAATTACCAAATTTCCAAATAAGGTAAGGGGGTGACGACATGGAAATAGACAAAATGCCAGATGAATTTTGGGAAGACAAAGATTGGGCTTTTGATAATTATTCAGAATGGATGAAAAAATATCCTGACCAGTGGATAGCGGTAGTGGATAAAAAGGTAGTAGCGGCAGGCAAGGATGTACAAGAAATAAAAAAGATTGCAAGAGATAAAACGGGTAGGAAGTATATCGCTGTCATATACATCGAAGGGGGTATCCGCATTTTATGATTAAACTTTACTTCAAAGAATTTTACGATTCCGAACTTGCCGCTAAAGGCGCAAACAGCTATATCATTCGTTTATTCGTTGATGTGTTCGCAAGCTCAGCAGTTTACTTCGTAAACCGCCAGTTTAAAACGCGGGATGGTTGGACTGAACCTTATCCTGCCATTTTGGATACAGGAGCGCACGCAACTCTAATTCCCTTCAAGATATGGAGTGAATGTCTTGTCAACTTTACCGCTGATTACGTAGTCAGGGGAATAGTGCCCAAAGAAGAATGCTTCTTGCCTGTCATGATTGGTGATATTTCTTGTGTTTTGGTTGACAGAGAACGACAAAGTGAGGAATTTAAAATCAGCGCGTATTTAGCGCTGACAAATGATGTTCCATTCGTCATAGGCTTTTGGGACTTATTGGAAAAATTCAAGCTTTGTATGGACTATCGCAAGAAGGAATCTTATTTGGAGGGATAACATCAGTAAAAAGGAGGTACAAAACTATGAGAAAGCAAGGTTTAGTTCTTTTTATCATTTTAATCATCGTTATGTGGACATTTACAATTCCTCCATCTATATTCGCGGAGGGGCAGACAGCATGGGAAATAGCAAAAGTATACGAAGCGGAAACAGCATCAAGCCTTCATTATAATGACGGATTGGCCAAGTACAATTTTTATCCTGCGAACATTGACGATATCTTCTTGTTAGTCAAGTTTAAATTGACAGCGGCGAAAGACGCACCTCCCCTTGATGTGCAAGACATTATCCTAGTCCTAGATGGGCACTATAAGTTTCATCCTGTGGGTTTTTTAGCTTTTCCGCCAGATGATTGGCTGGTCGGTGAAAGCGATGATTTTACTGGCACTTTCACCCCCGAAGGTAGGTCCCATAAAGTCAGAATACCTGGAGGAGACATTGCGTATCCCGAGCGTAGCATTGGTGTCGTGGATGATTCATTATCAAGCTCATTCGCTTATGTCGTACCAGAGAAGTATATCAATGGTAATCACTGTTTTCAGTTGAAAATCATCGGTTCAGGAGGGGTATATTTCACTGTAAAACCTCCCACATCCCCTCAAGGTTACATTTCTATGTCCTCTGATGGAAACTATATCGTAGTAACTCGCGGAAGAGATCTATATCTCTTTGGGAAATCCAGCAGTTCCCCTCTATGGAGTTACACGGCTAACTATCTGTTTAATAAACCTGCCACAATCTCTTCGGATGGAACCTACATTCTAGTCGCAGCACAAAAAAAGAATCTTTATGCGGGACCGCACGACTTACTCCTGTTTCACAAATCAAGCTCTGAACCTCTTTGGACGATGAACCTCGATGGATATACTGCCATTCTATCAGCGGATGGAAGTCGTGTTGCATCTGTATTTGGGAACGTTATCCACCTCTTTGATGCAAAAAACGGCGACCTTATCTGCAAGCTCGGAGATCCAAGGATTGCCGGCTTCACAAAAGATGTCGCAATTTCATCTGATGGCAACTATGTTGTGGTGGCAAAAGGAGATAAAATCTATTTGTTCGACGGCTTTAAGTGTTCTGAAGTCTGGAGATACGGATCTGGAAAAGATTTTACTAGCTTCAATGCTGTTTCAATCTCTTCAGACGGGAACTATATAGGTGCTATATACTACACAAGTGGGACGCATACGGTTCTGATGTTCCAGAGAAGCAGTAGCACTCCAATATGGGATTATACCTCCTCCATAGATAGCAGTTCCAATGCTTACCATTCCTGTGTCTTTTCTGGGGATGGAAACTACCTGGCTACTTGGAGCAGTTATAAGCCAGCTAGGAGAGGTCCCCGAGGTCGTGAGCTAACTCTGTTCAGCAGAGATAGTAACACCCCCATGTGGTCTAAAGATGACTTTTCTAGTGTTATAGAAACTGTCGCTGTTTCTTCCGACGGGAGTTTCGTATCTGTATGTTGCGGAGGCGAGGACGATAATACAATATACCTGCTCGACAGGGCGGGGAACACCCTCTGGAGTCACACTGGCATAGGTAATCAAGTTGCTATTTCCCAAGATGGTGAAAGTATAGCGGTTTCAAGTCGTACCTCCCTGCATCTGCTGAAGAGAGATAGCTCCATTGAAACAATTTTTTCTTTTGAGCGAGAAGAAATTTCGGAGTTTCAATTAGCACTTCAAGAAGGGATAAACCTTATCTCAGTCCCATTAGACCCTTCAGGCGCAAAAAATGGAAAGCAATGGAGATTAAGTGATCTGATTGATTTCATAGGCTCAAGTGCGACTATGATAATCAGATACGACAAAGCAGAAAAGAAGTTCTTGACCTACATGCCCAACTTTCCGGAGACTTCACCTGCGAATACTGTGGTTCAAGGTGGAGAAGGATACATTGTTATGATGAAAGAGCCAGCCGGTGTAACCTTTACGGGGACAGCGTGGGATGGAATGGTATCTTTGGATGCAGGGATAAATTTAATTTCAGTTCCGCTGAATCCTTGTGAAGAATGGCGGCTGAATGACTTGATGAGCTTCATCGGCAAGGATGCGACAATGATAATCAAGTACGACAAGACTGAAAAGAAATTTGTCACCCACATGCCTGACTTTCCAAAGAATTTACCTGCCAATTCAATGGTTCAGGGTGGGGAAGGATACATCGTTATGATGAGCGCGCCAGTGACTGTTGCATTCACAGGGGTAGCGTGGGAGAACACAACCGCTGCATCACCGCCGCTTATTGCATCGACTTTAGACAGCAAGGTTACACCATTCTTCGTAGTAGAAGGCTTCGTCCACCAAAAAGAGACTGGCGTAGCACGGAACAACGTGAAGGTAGTGGTGAAGAACCTGAACAACGGGCTGAGCGGCTTCGATATCACAGGTACGGTAGGGGATGATGGGCGGTACGTCGTAACTTTCGCTGATTTGGAGGGAAACTGCGCAGCGCAAGTAGGCGACGTGATTGAAGTGATTGCTTTAGAACCGACAGGAGCATTCAGCGGAGAGCCAATTAGGTACACAATCAAGGCAAATGACATAAAGGTTGGCAATGTGTCACTGGGAGATTTGCTAATGTCGCCGATTCCTAAGATAAGTGCGCTACTACAAAACTACCCCAATCCTTTCAACCCGGAGACGTGGATTCCATACCAATTGTCAGAGGAAGGCGACGTCTCAATAACTATTTACGATGTGAGCGGTAGACTTGTCAGAATATTACAACTCGGGCAGAAAAGAGCTGACTTCTACATTACAAAATCGAAATCCGCTTATTGGGACGGGAGAGATGAACTTGGCCAGAAAGTCGCAAGTGGCGTGTATTTCTATACTCTGCGGACGCGTGATTTCGCGACAACACGCAAGATGGTGATTGTGAAGTAATCTGACACTTTCCCATCCAAAAAAGATTAAGATAGCAGAGAATCTCTGATTTAGTCAGGGCTTCTCTCTTGTAGCTTAACGTCCCCAAAAAACCTTTTGAAATGACAGCAAAGTTATATAATTGGACTTTCACACAAAAATTGCTCAAAGGAACCCTTTTTGAGAAATTGGCATGATTCTTTAAACCGTGAAAACACCAGGAATTCGCGAAATGCTTCTAAAAATGAGCGAACTGTGAGAGTAAAGTGTCTAAAAGGTAAATTCATGAACAAAATCCTATTCATGCTGTTAATTGGTCTTTCAATTTTTCCCATAAGCAATTTAGCTTACAGTCAAATTGCTTATGACCCTTATGCTATGGCACAGACGGGTTTCTCAGGCGCAACAGGTTTAACAATGATAAAAGGTGAGGATGGCGAACTGACGCCGTTTTACCGCCTCCAATTGCGACCCGAAATCAATCTTGATAAAATAGGAGTCGGATTTGATGCCGTTCTTCTTTATAATCCTGACAAGGACATTCGCAGCGAAGATGGAGAAAAATGGGATAGTTGGAGAGATTACATAAGAGCTATTCGGTACTTTCGATATGGGCACCGACGCGATTCTCTATATTTTGTCTACGGCGCATTAGACAATATGTATATCGGCCACGGCTTAATTATGGGCGGATATTCCAATTATGATAGGCGCGGTCTACGTTTTGATGTCAATACAAAGGTATTGGGCGCAGAAACGATTTTAAACAATTTGGCTGAATCTAACATCTTCGGCGGTAGAATTTATCTTCGTCCATTTCAGATTTTGAATATTGCTCCTCTGATAAATCGCTTGACATTCGGCGCAACTTACATCACGGATATTGACCCTAATCCTGAATCCGATTCAGAAGACTCCTTAATCGCTTATAGTCTGGATTTGAGCATTCCTATCATCAAAGCGTTGGGACTTGAAATATACAATGAATTAGCTTCTTTACGTGGTTTAGTGAAATCCCCCCGGCCCCCTTTAATAAAGGGGGAGGTAGAAACTGGTGTTGGATATGCTGTCGGCACAGGGATGGAAATATTCAGCGCGAATTTTAAAATTGAATACCGTATATTAAACGAATATTTTCAGCCCACACCTTTCGATTATACTTATGAAGCGTCAAAACCGTTGAAATTCACGGCAAAGGGACAACAAAAAGGTATTTATTCTTTGTTGGCATATAACCTACCACAAAAAATTTGGGGGGCTATTGCTTATGAAGATTATAATCTTAGTGACCCTAATCTTTACGGAGAGATAGTAGAAATCGGTTTAATTGATAAGATGTCCCTACGAGCATTTTACGTCAAACGTGGCATAGAAGATTTTAAGGATATTTTCGACCTTGACGAAAAGTCCGCGTTTACCGTCAGAATTGGATTTGAGGTATTTTCCCCGCTTGAACTCGCGGTGTCGCGTGAGTTTCGCTTCCGTGAGCGAGAGGATGGGAAAGGATTTGAAACCATTAGTAAAACGTCTTTTGAGTTGGGCGTAAATGTGCAATTTTGATAACGTGAAACGTGATGCGTGATACGTGATTATTTGAATGTGAAACTAAGACCTATTACGTATTACACATTACGTATTACGTATCACCTTTTTTGGTGCTCAATTACAAATGCACCATTGGCTTGAAAGTATAATTACTTTTATCTATCCTGCTCAATGCCGTTGTTGTGAACAATACATGGGCGTTGGGAAAGTTCATTATATCTGCGACGATTGCTGGGAGCAAATCGAATTTATCAGTGAACCGTATTGTGAAATCTGCGGGAAGCCAGTGGAGCCCAATGCAATATCAGACCATGGTGGAACTCACAAATGCCGTTGGTGTCGGCAACAGCATCCGAAATTTTCAAAAGCGCGCTCTATTGCTTTATACGAGCCTACTCTCAGGCAAGCCATTCATCTGTTCAAGTACGAAAGCAAAGTTGTCATGGTAAAACATTTCGCGGAGTTGATTAAAGGTGCCGCGCCAGGATTATTCGATCTTTCAGATTACAATTATCTTATTCCTGTGCCGCTACACAAAAGCCGGTACGCCGAACGTGGATTTAATCAATCGGAACTTTTAGCGCGTGAATTGAAAAATCTTTTTGATATTCCGCTTCACATAGGCAATATCATTCGAGACAAAAAGACAGAACCACAGTTTAGCTTAGAAACACGCGAAGACAAATTCAAAAACGTGGAGAATGCTTTTAAAGTCTGCGAACCTGAAAAGATTGAGTGGAAAAATATATTGTTGGTTGACGATATTTTCACCACTGGCGCTACGGTTTCAGAAATTGCTAAAACTTTATTAGACAAAGGAGCTAACCGGGTTGATGTGTTTACTCTGGCGCGGGCAGGATAGGCTGTCACTTTTGAATATTAATTTGAGGGCTTCGTTGTTGTCAAATCTTAATAATTCAGAGATTGATGTAAACGAAGGGAAAGTTTCCTTCTTCCATGGAACCGATTATTCCAGCGCTAAAAATATCGTCAGTAACGGTGCGAGTGCAGAAGCTGGTAGAAGTTTCGGTGGCGATGGCAGTTTTTGGACAATTATCGCTTCACCTGGGAGAGAAAGTGATGCAGCAAGTATAGTTAGATTTTTTGCGCAGGCAAATCCCGCTGAAAGTCCAAAATGGTCAATTATCACTTTTGAAGTGATTTCAGAAGTTCTAATAGAACTAAAATCCAAAGGACTTTTAGAAGTTCGCGAAGGGTTTGCGCGTTTTTTACCGAATGCGTTATCTCGGCTTAATGAAGTAACTTCATTTCGCATTTATGAATCAGGCACATCAGAATAATCAATTGAGGGATTGAGGAATTTTTCTTTTCTTTTGTCATAGGAGATGATTAAGGTGTTATATTATAAACTAAATGACGGGAGCTTTCTTACGCGATGGAAAGTAGAATTTGATTCTGAACTCACCTCCAAACAGATGAAGGCTGTTATTGATTTAGTCAAAAAATATAATTCGGCGAATCCAAAGTGGAAAGCGTGGACGAATAAAAGTTTAACTGAAGAAAAAATATATAACTGGAATGATAGTTTTAGGGGTGTCAACGTTTTTACCAATAACAATCAAAGTCTTATTTTTGAATTTTACTGCAGTCCTGATGATAGTAGATGGTGGAGGGAATGGCTGGTTTTGAAGTTCTTTCCAGATTTGGAGGCGAAAGTCGGTGCTTTTAAGGGGCCGCAGATGCTCCAATTATCATTGAAGGAGAAGCAAGCGTGATTCCTGAAAAAGAGAAAGTCTTCAAAAATGTAAAGAATCTTATCACTGGAGGTAATAGCTATGGAATCGTTTACAATAAGCTTGCCTCAAAAGCTTGGAAAAGTGCTGAATGAAAAGTCCGAAGAAACTGGACGCTTGCCTGATGAACTTGCGGTTGAGATATTGTGCGAGCGATTAAATGGGGAACTGGACCCCAAGGACCTTGTAGAACATTATCAAGTGTTGAGCGAGAAATACCTTAAAGACGCACAAGAGCTTTTAAGTAAAGAAGACTTTGTTCAGGCATCAGAAAAATTATGGGGCGCCACCGCATCAACAGTTAAGATGGCGGCGGCTAAGAGGGATTTAAAATTGGAAAGGCATGGTAGTTTATGGAGTTTCATAAATGGCATCTCAAAGGAAACCGGAGACAAAGACTTTATCAGATTTTTTGGCGAGGCAAACGCGCTACATCGGAACTTCTATGAGAACGAAATGGAAAAGGAAGCCGTGGAGACCCTGGCCGAGGATATCGAACGGTTAATTGCCAAACTAAAGAGAGTTTCCTGAGATGGCGTTCATTAGGAGGCTTGTGATAATGAGCCCTTGAAAAAACTTGCCAAAGAAACCGAGTTTCTCCGAGAAACTCGGTTTCTTTGGCACACTTAAACCAAAGGAGGACAAATAATTAATGTCAACGAGAATTGCAATTAACGGTTTCGGGCGCATTGGGCGCAATGCCTTCCGAGCCGCGCTGAAAAACGAAGAATTAGATTTGGATTTTGTCGCATTCAATGACCTTACAGATGCTAAGACATTAGCTTATTTACTCAAATATGATTCCGTGCTTGGCCCAATAAAAAACGAAGTATCATTTACCAAGGACGCATTGATAGTAGATGGCAAAGAGATTAAAGTGATTTCTCAGAGGGACCCCGCCCTATTGCCATGGAAAGACTTAGGTGTTGACGTTGTCATAGAATCCACTGGTTTTTTCACTGACCTTGAGAACCCAAAGGAACCGCCATCTAAAAGCAATCGGTGTTCGGCAGCTAAACATTTGGACGCCGGTGCCAAGAAAGTCGTTGTTTCGGCACCTTCAAAGGGCGAAGATATAACCGTTGTCATCGGTGTCAACGATAATAAATATGACAAAGAGAAGCATAATGTCATTTCTAATGCTTCGTGTACAACCAATTGCTTAGCGCCTGTTGCAAAGGTGTTGTTGGATAATTTCGGGATTAAATATGGTTTGATGACCACAATACATTCGTATACCAATGACCAGCGCATTTTGGATTTTCCACACAGCGATTTGCGTAGAGCCAGAGCCGCTGCGCTTTCCATGATTCCTACAACAACCGGAGCCGCGAGAGCTATAGGTCTGGTCATCCCGGAATTGAAGGGAAAAATGGATGGATTGGCGATTCGAGTTCCGACGCCCAATGTATCTCTTGTCGACCTGACGGTGGAAGTTGAAAAAGACTTGCCCCCAAAATCTGAAGAAGCAAAAGTGATAGTGAATGAAGCGTTCAAGAATGCCGCAGAAACTAAGTTGAAAGGCATCATGGATTATACTGAAGAGCCATTAGTATCTATTGACTTCAATCATAATCCCCACTCAGCTACCGTGGATGCTTTATCAACCTATGTCGTCGAAGGGCGCATGGTGAAGGCGCTAGCCTGGTACGATAACGAATGGGGATATTCAAATAGGCTCGTAGAGTTGTCTGCGCGATTGTTGTAGTAAATGTTAGAAACCGAGTTTTTGCCAAAAACTCGGTTTCTATTTCTTACTTTTCCTCTTGTTTCTTATGATGGAACTTTTCTTGACTCTTATTTCTTTTGATTACCCCGTTAGAAGTTAGAGGTACTAAACAGAGGTTCTTAATAGAGACTTCTAACGGGGTCAAACTTTTCTTTCTTAAAGAAAAGTTTGGTTACCAAATTAGAAATTTGGGCTACTTGAAACGCTACAAGCGGCATAAGAAGTGAAGAATATGAAAGTAACAACATACGAAATCGTGTCTGCCTATGACAGCATCAATAAACTGAAAGAAACCGTCGGCGATAGTAAAAAGCGCGCAAAAGGGGTTCAAGCAATTATGTGGTTTGCTGAAGAGATGGATAAAAAATTAAAAGGCACAGTATTTGCTATCCAGTGTGGGGTTATCTATGGCGCTTTTGCAAAAGGCGCAAGGAGATTTCAGCAGATAGAAACGTTGCTGGTGTTGGAAGAAAATGTTGCTGAAGTGGATACCTTTGATTTCATCGTAGATAATATTCTCTGTGATATCTATCTCGAGCTCGGAATCTATTTCTCTTTAGATGTGATGAATCCAAAGAAATTGCAGTTAGCTCTTATGCAACCAGGGCCATTATTCCATCGCATTCAAAAGGAAGGAATTCTTTTTTACGGACAGGATGTATTACATCAGTAGCCATTGAATGTACAGAGTTTTAATTGAACCGTAAACAGACAGCGGTGGGACATATTGCAATGGCTGATACGCTTTTAGATGTCTTCTTTCACGATGGCACCGCTTTTCACATATACCACGCGTATGAATCTATCATCTGCTCTGCGTTGCTAAAGCGACAGCCGTATAGGATTCCGCCTTTGTCACATTTAGCAAAATTAGATAGATTCAAGCGGGTCTTCGCACGTGACAAAGAAATTGTCGCAGAGTCTACCCAACTTTCATATAGGCTGCACTCTATACGAAATAGAGTGCTATATCCTGAACTGCGTTAATTGTTGACGGTGATTATGCCTGCCGCAGCAGTTTCTGAGAAACAAGTGCGTAGCCACCTGAGTAAAGTCAAAGAGTTTGTCAATTTGCTTATCAGCTATTTGAAATTATAATGGAATATGATTGGGCGACAAGTGAATTTGTGTGATTTATGCGTCATTGGCAATTAACTTTTCAAATCCTGGAGGGAAAATATGGAAAAATTTAGTATAACTGATTTAGATGTAAAAGGAAAGCGTGTATTGGTTCGTGTAGATTTTAATGTTCCCTTAGAAGCAGGTCGGGTGGTGGATGATACCCGTATTAGAGCCGCTTTGCCCACGATAAAACACCTCATCGCTAATGGCGGAAAAGCTATTTTGGTCTCACATTTAGGTAGGCCCGAAGGTCCTACACCGGAATTGAGTTTAGCGCCTGCGTCCAAAAGACTAAGTGAGCTTTTAAAGAAGGAAGTAAAACAAGCTCCCGATTGCGTGGGTTCAGAAGTCAAAGTATTAGTGGATGATATGGCGGAAGGCGATGTGGTGATGTTGGAAAACGTGCGTTTTCATCCTGAAGAGGAAAAAAATGATGCCCAATTTGCGGCACACTTGGCAGCGTTAGCGGATATTTATGTGAATGATGCCTTCGGGGCGGCACACCGAGCGCATGCTTCAACAGTCGGCGTTACCAAATATTTTAAAGAATCGGCGGCGGGATTTTTGATGCAAGACGAAATAAAATATCTTGGCCATATCATTGAGAATCCACAACGCCCGCTGTTAGCTATCCTGGGTGGCAAAAAAGTTTCAGATAAAATCGGTGTTATCACCCGTCTTCTGGAAAAAGCAGACGCAATCATCATCGGCGGCGGAATGACTTATACTTTCTTTAAAGCGGAAGGCAAGTCAATTGGAGATTCCTTCGTTGAACATGATAAATTAGATGTTGCAAGGGATATTCTCATAAAATCGTTGCAGAAAAGAGTGCCCATTTATCTACCGCTATCCCATGTCGTGGTGGATAGATTCGCTCCTGATGCCAATGCGCAGGTGGTAAAACGGGGTTGCATTCCCGATGGCTGGGAAGGGGTGGACATTGGTCCCGATACCGTCGAAAAGTTCAAGTTTGTGATTGAACGCGCCAAAACTATCGTCTGGAACGGCCCATTGGGTGTGTTTGAGTTTGACCGCTTTGCCAAAGGCACTACCGCAGTTGCCCAAATTGTGGCAGCAGCTTCAGCAACAACCGTTATTGGCGGTGGTGACATTGTTGCTGCGGTCCAAAAAGCCGGCATTGCCGATAAAATAACCCATATTTCCACAGGTGGCGGTGCTTCATTAGAATTTTTAGAGGGAAAAGAACTGCCGGGTATAGCAGCATTAACTGATAAGAAAAATGAACCGTGAGTTCTATTTATCGAATCGTGAAACGTGTTCGCTACTTATTTCAAGTTGTGAGGACGGGTTTACGAGGAATGAAGATTGAAGATTGAATAAGATTTCCTACAATCTTCAATCTTCAATATGTTTGTGCGTTGTGCTCATATCGGCATCGCTGAATCTCACTATCGTTTTGATGAGGCCAACGCACAAAACATAGTCAATCTTCAATCTGAAATGAGAGGCAGGAAATAAGGATGAGAAAACCGATAATAGCAGGAAATTGGAAGATGAACAATACTATTGGTGAATCAGTAAAACTTGTTGAAGCTTTGAAACCAATGGTAGAAAAAATCGCCGGCGTGGATATTGTCGTTGCGCCACCGTTTATTTCGCTTGCGGCAGTAGCGGAAGTCCTCGACGATTCTAATATTTCACTGGCAGCTCAGAATATGCATTGGAAGGAAAGCGGCGCATTCACCGGAGAAGTCTCACCGATTATGCTTAAAGATGCAGGATGTGAATATGTGATTATTGGCCATTCCGAACGCCGGCAATATTTTGGGGAGACAAATGAAACCGTGAATAACAAGGTGAAAGCAGCGCATCAATACGGCTTGCTTCCTATTGTATGCGTCGGTGAAACGTTAGAACAACGGGAGGCAGGTGATACCGAGAAGGTTGTCCAGGACCATATCGTCAATGGACTTGTTGGACTCAGTGAAGAAGATATGTTGGAAACGATAATCGCCTACGAACCTGTTTGGGCAATTGGTACAGGTAGAACAGCCACGCCTGACCAAGCCCAAGAGGTTCACGCCTTCATTAGAAGACAGTTGGAAGATTTGTATTCTTCTAAGATAGCGGAGAATATAAGAATACAGTACGGCGGTAGCGTCAAACCTGATAATATCGCTGATTTAATTTCCCAACCCGATGTTGATGGCGCTTTAGTCGGTGGGGCAAGTTTACAAGCAGAATCATTTGCCCAAATTGTAAGGTTGTCCGGAATATAAACGTGAAACGTGAGGCGTGAAACGTGAAAGAAATTTTCCTCTCACGCTTCACGGTTCACGTTTTATTCTTTGTTGCTTCACCAGCAGCTAAGAAATATCAATTTTATTAGTCAAAATTAGAAGTGAGGTGATTTACCATGATAATCGGATTTTTAATCTTTCTCTTCGTCATTGCATCTGTGTTGTTGACTATTATAATTCTCATGCAGGACACTAAGGGCGAAGGGCTTGCCAGTGGAGTATTCGGCGGTATGGGCGCAGAGGCGCTTTTGGGTGGTCGTGGGGCTGCTACCTTTCTATCAAAACTGACAACAGGTTTGGCAATAGGATACATCGTTCTTGCTTTAATTCTGGCAAGATTCTACGGAACCACTTCCCACAAAATACCCGTAAAGCCGGAAACACAAGTCAATCAAACTGCTACCGAGAGCAAGACTGAAAGCAAGAGTGCCGAAAGTAAGAGCGCTGAAGGGACCGCTCAAACACCGTCGGAAAATGCTGAAAAACCGGCGCAGACAGATGCAACCAACAAAGAGAAATAAAAAAGAATTTGGGCATGTTTCAACAAATAATTTAGGCATGTTTCAAATTTTCTCAAAAATTAGTTGACAATGATGAGTAATGAAATGTAAACTATTTTCTGAAACATGCCCTTAACCATTCTTCTAACGAAATACATAGAGCTTGCCCTGAGCTTGCCGAAGGGTCAACTATTCTGGTGGCTATATGCCAAAAGGCAGAACGCCAAAAAGAGCAAGAGCTTTGATATTAGAGGGGATGAGGTAACATTAAATATAGTAACTGTCGGGCGACCGCAGAATGTCCTAAACGAGTTGGATGAGCTTCTTGGCAAGCAGTTTATCCGACATGGCGGCGGACATTATCAATGCGATGTGATAGGCGTTGAACTCCATATATTCGTAATAAATGAGTTCCCAATCGAAAGGGAATATTATGCCTGGCTCATTTTCTCAGAGGGCAAACAGTACGAACCAAACTTTTCTTTTAAAAGAAAAGTTTGATCAAAAGAAACACTATGGAAAAGAAAAAAATTAGCTCAAGAGATTAAGGAGGACGAAAAATATCAAATCTATCTTGAGTTGATAACTGAACTCGAAAAGGAGGGTACTGAAAAAATGGCTTACGAGATTCTCCGAAAAATTCTAAGAGAGATGCCGCTTGAACAGCAAAAAGGCATTCTAAGCGATATGCCAGTAGATATTCTGAAGAGTATTCTAAGCGAAATGTCAGTCGAACAAAAACAAGAAACTATCAGAGACGTTCTTAGCCAGATGTCAAAAGAAGAACGACAAAAAATTATAGAGCAATTGTAAAATCGGGTAATATCTGAGGGGCGGTTCTTTTGTGAGAATAATCTAATCCAGAGGAATTTAGGGCATTTTTCACAACGATTTGAAACATACTTTTTTATTGACAAATGCGATGCGGTGTTGTATAATTTAATCAAATTTCTCAGTGCGCGCCCTGACAGCATCCAACCCCACAGAAGCTGGAAATATCACCATGAGAAAAAGGAGGAGCACCGTATGAAACAACTGGAAATTGGAGAACACTTAGTAATTGATTCTGAAGTTTGTCATGGGCAATTGACATTTAAGGGAACACGAATTCCCGTAGAAACAGTGTTGCTTTTTCTGGCCACTGGGCGTACTATAGATTGGGTTTTAGCTGAGTGGCCAAGGCTTACAAAAGAGGCTGTAGAAGAAGCAATGCGTCTTGCAACAGCCGCTTTAATAGAGCGTTATAAGGAAGCAGCATGAGCCAAATCATTGTGGATGAACAATTGGGGAAAACGGAAGTTCTCCTTCCATTAAGAAGGTGGGTTACTGCGCTGAAAATAGAATCCTCACGCCCTTTTGAAGTGATTAAAGACGACAGGGTTTTACAAATCCTACGGGAACTTAAACGCCCAACCTTTGTTACTATCGACTCTAAGTTTTACGATAAGCGTCATTGTGACAAACGCTACTGTTTAGTATACTTCGTTTTGACACCTTTGGAACAAAACCAATTGCCTGGTTTGCTTCGACGACTTTTGCAATTGCCTTTCTTCAACACCAGAGCCGCTCGTATGGGTAAGGTAGTGCGGGTTAGTAAAACTGGTGTCAGATACTGGCAACTGAATGACGACGAAGAGTACAACCTGGAGTGGTAAATCTAATGACTCTTCAAGGAGGACAAAAATGTTAAACATCAAAAAAGCTATCATTGTTTTAGGAATTTTACTCAATAACTTTATTTCTTTGAGTCTGATCTTAGCACTATTTTGCTTGCCCGGCCGCCTTTATGCCCAGACGCCGCCCGTTCCGGGCTTCCCACAAGAAAGGGAACTTGACCCCAGACATCCTTTTGATCTAAAAGAAAATGGCGCTTCTCCCTCTGCTATAAGCAGAAACGTGGAGTTTGTGGGCGCGACGGGAGGGGCGGTTTTGGATGTCTTCGTGCAGGGAAATTACGCTTATCTATGCGCTTACGGCGTCCTTGTAATCCTCGACGTCAGCGCGCCTGCTCATCCTACAAAGGTAGGAAACATTGCTCTCCCCGACATAGCAGAAGACGTCTACGTCTCAGGAAGCTATGCTTATGTAGCGGATTATGAAAGCGGTCTTCGCGTCATAGATGTCTCCTCCCCTGAAAATCCTTTCGAGGTGGGATTCTACGACACGCCTGATAGGGCTTCCGGCGTCTACGTCTCAGGAAGCTATGCTTATGTGGCGGCTGGTGGTAGTGGTCTTCGCGTCATAGATGTCTCCTCCCCAGAAAATCCTTTCGAGGTGGGGTTCTACGGCACGCCCGGTTATGCTTGGGATGTCTACGTCTCAGGGAATTACGCTTATGTGGCGGATGGTTATGGTCTTCGCGTCATAGATGTCTCCTCTCCCGCAAATCCTTTCGAGGTGGGCTTCTACGACACGCCTGTTATTGCTCACGAAGTCTACGTCTCAGGGAACTATGCTTATGTGGCGGATGATTATAGTGGCCTTCGCGTCATAGATGTCTCCTCCCCCGCAAATCCTTTCGAGGTGGGTTTCTACGACACGCCTGGTTATGCTAATAGCGTCTACGTCTCAGGTAGCTATGCTTATGTGGCGGATGTTTATTCTGGTCTTCGCGTCATAGATGTCTCCTCACCCTCTTCTCCCAGAGAGGTGGGTTTCTACGACACGCCTGGTCATGCTTACGGCGTCTACGTCTCAGGTAGCTATGCTTATGTGGCGGAGAGTGATTCTGGTCTTTGCATCATAGATGTCTCCTCCCCCGCAAATCCTTTCGAGGTGGGATTCTACGACACGCCTGGTATTGCTTGGGACGTCTACGTCTCAGGTAGCTATGCTTATGTGGCGGATTGGGATAAAGGTCTTCGTGTCATAGACGTCTCCTCCCCCGAAAATCCTTTTGAAGTGGGATTCTACGACACGCCAAGTTATGCTTTGGACGTCTACGTCTCAGGTAGCTATGCTTATGTGGCGGATGGTTGGAGTGGTCTTCGCGTCATAGATGTCTCCTCTCCTGAAAACCCTTTCGAGGTGGGTTTCTACGACACGCCTGGTGGGGCTGGCGACGTCTACGTCTCAAGTAGCTATGCTTATGTGGCGGATTATGATTATGGTCTTCGCGTCATAGATGTCTCCTCCCCCGAAAATCCTTTCGAGGTGGGATTCTACGACACGCCTGGTGGTGCTGGCGACGTCTACGTCTCAGGTAGCTATGCTTATGTGGCGGATAATTATAGCCTTCGCGTCATAGATATCTCCTCACCTGAAAATCCTTTCGAGGTGGGCTTCTACGACACGCCTGGTTTTGCTTATGGCGTCTACGTCTCAGGAAGCTATGCTTATGTGGCGGATGGTTCTGGTCTTCGTGTCATAGATGTCTCCTCACCTGAAAACCCAAGAGAGGTGGGCTTCTACGACGCGCTTGGTGGTGCTCGTGGCGTCTATGTCTCAGGCGGGTTAATTTATGTGGCGGATTTTGGGGGAGGGCTATACATTTTTGAGATTTACAGGCGTCGGTGATGCGGGGACAATTACCCTCGACATCCCCTGGCCCTCCTACATGGTCTTATATCCTTACTTGGAACAGTGGCGCTGTATCCCAATGGAGTTACACTGGCGCTGGCATTACCGGCGCAAATGTTACAGGTGAAGCTGCGGCTGGCTGGAGGGTTTTCAGTCGAACCGACACCGAAGTTGTTTTTACTACCGAGACACCCCTCACTTCAGGGACTCTAAGCGGCTTTGAAATTAGCGGAACTACGGCAGGAATAGGCACATGGACGTGTCATGCATATTCGGGGAATATCGAAGGCGCGTTGCCTGTCGAATTGTCTGCCTTTACCGCCACCGTATCTAACGACGGAGTCACGCTACGCTGGCGCACCGAATCCGAGGTGAACAACACCGGATTCAACGTCTACCGCAGTGATGCTAAAGATGGCAAATACATCAAAGTCAATTCCCGGCTGATTGCCGGCGCTGGTTCAGATGCTACGCCACACGACTACTCATTCACCGATGAGAATGTAGTGTTAAGCAAGACCTACTATTACTACATCAAGGATGTAGACTTTTCAGGTAAGACACACAAATCGCATATCATCGAAGTAACAGTAGTTAAGCAAAGCATTAAGACGCACCTTGTACCATCAAGATTTGCTCTGCTGCAGAACTATCCTAATCCCTTCAATCCTGATACATGGATTCCTTATGAACTGGCTGCTTCTTCACCCGTCACCATCCAAATCTACGACACCAGAGGTCAACTCATCCGAACCATCGCATCAGGCAATCGAAATGCTGGTATCTATGTCACAAAAGACAAAGCCGCTTATTGGGATGGCAGGGATAGTTCAGGTGAACAGGTAGCCAGTGGAATCTACTTCTACACGTTGCGAACGGGGAAGTTTTCAGCTACGAGGAAAATGGTAATACTCAAGTAGGTGGCTACCCCCATATGTATCAACTTAAGACTATTTTGCGGATATACCACTGTTCCTCCCCCTTGATGGGGGAGGTTAGGAGGGGGTGAAACTTTTGTTCTCACTTATGTTCACCCTCCCCTAACCCCTCCCATCAAGGGAGGGGAATTGGCGAATGGCGCTTAAGTTGATCCCAATGGGGCAATTGTTGTCTTGACCCCCTCCCTCCCCGCCAGCGGGGAGGGAGCAAGGGAGGGGAATTGAAAAAGATGCTTAAACTAATGCGCATGGGTATTCCGCCTCCACCTACCTATTTGAGTGAGGTAGTCGACCATGTCTAAAAGAATCGTTAATCACCCTAAGTATGAGCGTGGTGTAGTTAAGGAATCGCGCCATTGCTCAATAGGTTCAACACCGACGGCTCAAAAGCTATATACCGTCAAAGATTTTTATCGGCTTGTTCCAGATGGCCAAAAGGCAGACCTGATTGACGGAGTAATTTATATGGCATCACCGGATTCAACCGAGAGTAATGATGTCAACGTCTTTTTACTCTTTTTGATTAAAGGATATGTTGATGAAAAAAATCTCGGCTATGTTTCTGGCTCTCGCTTTGCATATAAATTTGACGAATACAACACTCCTGAACCCGATGTCGCATTTGTCCGCCGTGAACAGATGCATCTCATTCACAAGACTGGCATGATTGGCGCACCAGACCTTGCAATTGAAATCGTCGCTGAGGAGAGTGAAGATCGAGATTATGGCGTCAAAAAGCGACTTTATGAAGCATCTGGTGTGCAGGAGTATTGGATTATAGACCCGCCGGGGGTGAATGTCGAGTTTTATCGCTTGGTCGGTGGAAAATATGAGCTGGCGCCGTTAGAAGAAGGAGATATTTTTCGGTCTAAGGTGCTTTCTGGCTTTTGGTTAGATGTCAATTGGCTTTTTACTCGACCCATGCCGAGCGCTTATGCAAAGTTGCAGGAGATTTTGGGCGACAGATGAACGATAAGCGGCCGCAAAATTTGAATAAATGTATCATCTAAAGGACATTACCATATCAGAATCCGCTCAGTGGAATGAAGTTGTTTTGCATTGTCCTTACAGCAGCGCGTTTCATTCCGCACAGTGGGTTATGGCGTTGGAAAAATCTTTTAAGCAACTGAAGTCTAAAAGATTTCTCATTGAATCCGCAAATGATGCCATCGGAGTTCTGCCGTGCTTTGTGTTTCAACCGATGCCATTTTCAAGAATGCTACTTTCGATGCCGTGGAATCTTTTCGGTGGTCCATTGATTGCGGGAGATGTAACGATAGATTTTACAGAAATGATTACATCAATAGATGCGCAACTGAGTGAGTTCATTGACAAACGAAGTATATGTGAAACGGCGATAACTCTTTCGCCTCACCATCCAGAAGAAATCAAGACCGCATTGAGCCGTGCGGGTTATGAAAAACGCGAGGAACTTTTTACTCACCTATTGAAAACAAACCCAGAATACGAAGTCATCTGGAAAGCTTATAACAAAAGAGTTCGGGGCGCGGTGCGGAAGGCGGAAAAAACGGGTGTAATTGTCCGCGATTCGGATTCAGAGAAAGACCTAACCGCGTTCTATAAAATTTATCTTGCCTCAATGAAGCGTCTAAGCGGCACGCCTAAACCATTCTCTTTGCTGAGAACTCTACAACTCAGTCCAATAGCAAAATTAGCCGTTGCAGAACTACAAGGTAGCATCATCGCAGGATTATTATATCTATTTTTCAATCGCACAGTAACTCTCTGGTGCGGAGCATCCATGCCTGAGTTTCGGGAATATCGTCCCAATAACGCCATCTTTCATCACATCATCCGCTGGGCTTGCGAACAAGGATACGAATGGGTGGACTTTGGCGCGTCACCGCCTGAAAATAAGGGATTAATCGCATTCAAAGAAGAATGGCAAGCAAAACAACATAATTTTAGTGTTTACGCCAAAGCCCATTCTCCATTCAGCAAGCGCATCTGGACAGTCTCCGAACCAATATTGCGTAAAATTTACGCGATGATGCAGCGGATTTGAAAATTTTACATCTATGAGATACCACTGATTTAATAAACGGACGCTGATAGTGGGGTAATGTTTTATCCGCGTGCGTCCTGTGGTCGTAGTAGCGATTTCAATCGCTTCTTAACGACTGAAGTCGTTACTACAACCGCTTCGCTTCACTCCGTAGTTATCAATCTTCAGCTCGCACAAAATTTGTCACATCTTCGGCATCCCCCCTGCCTCCTTCACGTTTATTGCTACCAAAGGAGATAAGGTCATATCCGTATCTATTGTGCAAGCCCGGTTGGATGTAAACGTATTCATCTCCCCAGGGGTCGTGAGTAATCAGAACTTTTATGTATGGTCCCAACCAATTGGGGGGATGCGGTGGTATCTCTGGTTTTTCCCATAATGCCGTAAGCCCTTGCTCAGTTGAGGGATAATCGCCATTATCTTTCGCATATCTGTCCAGCGCAACGCCGAGAGTTTCTATGTCATCAGCGGCGCGAGCATGAAGGGCCTTCGCTGATTGTTTCAGAATTCTCGGCGCAACAATGACCGCGACGATAATGATGACAACAGCAAGGGCAATCAACAGTTGCGTGGATGTAATACCGAATTGTTTCGGTTTTATATGTTTCATATTTTAACCTCCGTATGATAAGTAAGTTTTATAATACAGCCTTCGTCAAATTCAAATCTTTTTGAGCACAACAACAGTCATATCATCATATTGTTTGGCATCCCCAACAAAATTAGTAACATCCTGCAAAATGGTTTCGATGATTTCCTGTGCCTTTATTGCTGGATTCATATTCCTAACGACCTGTTCTAATCGTTCGGTCCCATACATCTCTTCAATTTTATTCTCAGCTTCGATAAGACCATCGGTGTAAAAGATGGTTATATCGCCTACTTGCAGTTCCAACTGAGAATCGGGATATGCGATATTTCGCATCATACCTAACGGCAATTCAGTTTCGCTTTTTAATTCAAAGACTTGCTCACCCCGTTTGACTAAGGGATAAGGTTGAGCCGCATTTGCCCACTGTATAACTTTGGCGTCCTGGTCGATGATAGCAAGCCCAAGCGCCGTAAACATTCCCTTTTCCATCCGAGGACATAAATCCGCATTTACCGCCGATAAAATTTTGCCACAAGACACTTGCATTTTGGCCACTTCATGCAACATACCATTCGCCAGAACAGCATTCATCGCAGCTTTCAACCCTTTTCCAGAGACATCGGCTAAAGCAATTCCTATTTTTCCATTTAGTGAAAGATAGTCAAAGAAATCCCCGCCCACCGTATTCGCAGGCACACATTTTCCCGCAATCTCAACACCGTCGAACGGCGGAGCGCTCTCGGGCATCAGCGACATTTGCATCTTTCTTGCATCTTTTAACTCCTCAACCGCTGCCCGCTGGTAAGTTTGCACCTGCCTGAAATGTTTGACATACCCGATTAAAACAATTATGAGCGCCGCAATTATTATCGTACATAAGCTCACGGTCGGCAATAGAAAACCAGCCTGCATATAGAATGGCGGTACAACCTTCACCGTCACGCTAGCGGGCTCGGAGTAGACCAGATCGCGATTGACGGCTTTTGCTTTGAAAGTGTAGGTCCCCGGTTTCAGATTGAGGTAGTCTACGCTCCGTTCATGGGTGGGGCCTTGCCACTGGGAGGGTGAGGCTCCCGCCGAACCCATAGCTCCGCGGGAGCGTCGCCCTCCCTGCCCTTCCAGTTGATAAAAATACTGCATCGCTTCCGGGCGCGTGATGAAACTGACCGCTTTGTAGTTAATTCGCAGGTTCTTTGTTCCAGCGGGGAGGGAAATTTTTTTGGGAGCGGTGTAAACCTGGTCTGCCACGATGGATTCAATATGAATCAAGGGAGGCGTGGAATTGAGCGTATATTTTGTCAGACCCTCCGCTGTTCCAATCCAGATGTTCTCTGCCTTATCTTCCCGCAACGCAGAGACACGGTTACTGGGGAGACCGTCGGCGGTCGTCATCTGCGTCCAGGCCTTTCCATCCATTCTGATAACGCCCCCGTTCGCTGTGCCGAACCACAACTGTCCACGCCCATCCTGGATAATCGTCGAGATCGACTTACCAGCGAATTCAGGGAGTGTGGTAAACATCGTTCCATCATACTTGCTGAGTCCACTCTCGGTTCCAATCCAGATATGTCCCTGCGTATCTGTCATCATCGAAACCACATTGTTATTGACAAGTCCATCCTCTACGGTAAAATTGGTAAAACCATTTCCGTCGTATCGGCTGACCCCTCCGTCGCCCCACCGAGTGCCTATCCAGATATTCCCATGATGGTCTTCAGTCAGAGCAGTGACAATGTCAAAAGCCAGTCCATCTTCCACGGTCAAATTGGTAAAACTTGTTCCATCATATCGACTGACCCCGCCAGTGCCCCAAGTGTTTGTGCCTATCCAGAGGCGCCCCTTCGGATCTTCCATCATCGTTTGAATAGTATTCCCAACGAGCCCATCCAGCGTCGTAAAATGGGTAAAACTTTTTCCGTCGTATCGGATGAGACCGCGATTGTACGTCCCAAACCAGAGATGACCTTTGGCATCCGCCAGGATGGCAAGGACATCACCCAGAACACGTCTACTTTCTGCAATCGGCTGCGTAAAAGTTGCCCCATCGTATTGGCTCACCCCCCCATCGGTGGCGAGCCAAAGATTGCCGTGGCTATCTTCGGTGATGGTGTAAACAGCCGTTCCAGCCAACCCGTCCTGAACCCCATAGTTTTTCAAGCCACGCGGGTTGAATTGACTCAGGCCATCCCAATTGCTGTGCCCGACCCAAAGATTTCCCTCACGGTCTTCAAAAACAGTGGAACTCGAATTTCCCGCTAATCCATCTTGTGTTGTGAAGTTGATGAACCTTCTCCCATCATAGCGGAAGACTCCTTGCCCCCAGGTGGTAAACCAGAGATTTTCCTCGCGATCTTTCAAAATATTGGAGACGTATACAATATCCGCAATATCAATGGGCTTTTCAACAGTAAGGCCGTCCTTTGTCGTAAAGCGGGTGAATTTCTTTCCATCATACCGACTGATACCTTGATTGGTGCCAAACCAGAGATTTCCCTCCCAATCCTCGGCGATGGCAAAAACTTCGCTCCCTGCCAATCCATCCCTTTCTGTGAGGTTGGTGAAGGTTTTCCCATCCTTGGGTTGAGTCGCCTTTGGCGTATCGAAACCATATCGACTCACGCCATGTCGTGTTCCAATCCAAAGGGCGCCTCGGCTATCCTCTATAATCTTCAAGACCTGGTTACCTGCTAATCCATCTGCTGTTGTGAAATTCGTGAAGGTTTTGCCATCCTTGGATTGAGTCGGCGAAGCCGTATCGAAATCCGCCGGATTGAGCTTGTCGAAATCATATCGGCCGATACCGCCCCCATTATAGGCGAACCAGAGAGAACCGTTTCGGTCCTGGATGATTCCAGAGACATCATCTCCGGCAAGTCCATCCTCTGCTGAATAATGAATCACATTTTCACCATCATATCGGAAGACGCCACGCCCCCTGGTTCCAAACCAAATCCCTTCCCCTTTATCGATTAAGATCGACGATATACTGGCTTCGCGCAATTTTTCGTTGAGAGTAAAGGGGGTAAAACGTTCTCCATCGTAAGTGCAAACGCCCTTCCCCGTTCCGATCCAAAGGATGCCGCGCTTGTCCTGGGCGATGGTATAGACAGCGTCATTGATGAGTCCATCGGAAGTCGTGTAGGTTTTCCACCCACCGGAGTAACTCGCTAATGATTTATCCAGCGTACGATAAAGATGGCTCAAGCGCGTCACGGATGCAGATTCCCCAAAACTGCCGCCGAGGGCCTCTCTCGCCTTTCTCACCGTTGAGGTGAGCGTTTGCCCGGATGGCGACAAATTTTCCTCCAGTTTAATCAGATAATGAACATCCGGATCACCCGCTTGATCGAATCGCTTTTTGAGGCGAGATGCGTCAGAAATTGCGTCGAGTTCTGCCAGCAAATTATGCACTTTTGGATTTTTAGGCTCTAATTTGAGAGCTGTCTCAAGTTCCGTTCGCGCCGCCCGGTAGTTCTTTTCAGTCGCGTATAGTTTCGCCAAACCCAGCCGCGTCTCCACATCATTGGGAACCTGTTTAATCACACGCTGATAGATTTCGATTGCCAGGTCGCTCTTCCCCCCCGACTGATAAAACTCTGCCAAAATTTTAAGGGCATCCCTCGGAAGATTGGAATCCTTCTCCAGGAACGCGCGAAGAAATGCTGAAGAAACATCTGGCAGCTCCAGGATGGCGCGAAGCTCTGGTAGCCGGTTGTACCTTGCAAAATAGACGTATATCTCTTGCAAAGAAAAGTCCTTCTCCCAGCCGTCCGGGTTAACCTCGATCGCCCGTTGAAAAAATGAGAGAACGGCCTTAAAAGCTTCAGGTGTTGCAGGCCAACCGTCAAGAGATGTAAAACGCATCTTTCCGTCATAGCCCAGATCTATCCGTGAGAACCCGCCATGATGAAAGCAGGTAACAGCCGGCACGAGATTCCCCCAATACTTCAACGCCCGTGTCAGATACTCTTTGAAGGTCATGTCCTTAGGCGGGTTGATATCGAAAAGCCCACCTTCGTATAAAAATGTCATCGGGTTAAATTCATAGTGGTAACTGCACGGCATCTTCGGGTCTTTATACGCCGCAATAAAATTAGGGACGCTCTTTGTTTTGTCGGCGGGACACAGCAGGAGCTTGGGGTCCTGGAGATATTTTGGATATAAATCAGAGAGCCAATCCGGCATCTCGCCCTTGTGGTCTGCTCGGTAGGCGAGAATGGCTTTTCCGATGGCATCAAGGTTTTTCATGCACGCCTGTTTAAGCCGTTCCCGCTCTGCCGGGTCTGCGATAACCAATGGATGCACTATCATCGACACAAAAAGGATAATTACTGTTGTTGCTATAACAAATTGCTTCATGGAGATATTTCCTCTTCCCATAATGAGTAAACCTCCCTGCGGAATTAACAACCCCCTGGCCCCCCTTTGGTAAGGGGGAATAATTCCGTTCCCGCATACGTATCAACTTAAGACCATTTTGCGCCCCCCTCCTTCCTCCCCCTTGACGGGGGAGGCCAGGTGGGGGTGGAGATGGCGTACCTGCTTTCTTTTCACCCTCCCCTGGCCCCTCCCGTCAAGGGAGGGGAATTGATGAGAACCCTTAAGTTGATACACATGGGGGGAATAATTCCGTTCCCGCATTGGGATCAACTTAAGCCGATTCTAATTTAGCCACAGAACTTCACCGAAAAAACACTGAAGAACATTTGGCCACAGAATTTCACAGACGCCGTTGCGAGGCTTCCGATAGGCGTGTAAGGCGAACGCAGATGACAATAGCAAACACACAAAATTGGGGTGAATTTCGGTGTTCTTCTGTGGCTAAAAATCTGTGTTCTTCTGTAAAAATCGGTGCAGTTTTGTGGCTTAGAATCCTTAAGTTGATCCGTATGGGGGAATAATTCCGTTCCCGACACCTTATTTATAAGGAAGCCTCCGCTTTCAATCGTGGGGTTTCTCCTTCTGACTTTCGACTTCCCGCTTCCGTTCACTCCATAAGTGCTTCTAACGCGTCAAATAATGCCCGCGCCTTGTCTAATGTCTCTTGATATTCCGCTTCAGGGTCGGAATCCGCCACGATTCCTCCGCCGACTTGAAAATACGCTTTGCCGTTGTGTATAATAAAAGTGCGGATAACGATATTTAAATCCATATTTCCTGTGAAACTTAGATAGCCAATAGCGCCTGTATACACACTACGATTGGTTGGCTCTAATTCATTGATAATCTCCATAGACCGAATCTTTGGCGTGCCGGTGATGGAACCGCCAGGGAAAGTTGCTTTCAACAAATCTATCCGGTCTTTATTTTTGGGCAATTTCCCTGCGACTGTAGATACTAAATGATATACGGTGGGATATTTTTCCAGCACTATCAATTCAGGGACATGCACTGAGCCAATCTCGCATACTCGCCCCAAATCATTGCGCTCTAAATCGACAATCATTATTAACTCTGCTCTATCCTTCTCACTATTCACAAGTTCATCGGCTAATTTCGCATCTTCTTTTGGCGTTGCCCCGCGAGGGCGAGTGCCTTTGATAGGACGGGTGTATACCATGCGCGTATCGGCAAAAAATTGCAAGAACCGCTCTGGTGAGGAACTGACGATAGCAACATCGTCGAAACTCAGATAAGCTGCAAAGGGAGCGGGGTTGCGAGTCCGAAGGCGGGTATACAAATCATAAGGATGGATATTCAAATCAGCCGTGAATCTCTGGGATAAATTTACTTGATAAATATCTCCTGCGGCGATGTATTGTTTCGCCCGCTTGATAGCCTTGATGTAAGCGTCTTTGGTGAAATTTGGGATAATGTTTTTTTTAGGCAAGGAAACATCACTGGACAACAAAGTCACTGGGGGACTAAACATTTGCCCCTTGCCCTCTTTCCCATCCCCCTTCCCAAGGGGGGCAGGGGGGGTGTTTGCCCTTTTGTCCCTTGCCATTTTTTTCTCTCGTAAACTTTCGTGGCCTTTATTTTCGATTTTGGGCTTATAATTATCACTTATCTTCCGCTGTAACCACTGAAGCCGTTCTTTAGCCCGTTGTTCAGCCTTTTTGCCTGATTCCGGAAAACCGCAGGAACAGAGGTATGTTTTGTTTAAGATGTGGTCAATAACCACAACCGTATCATAGAAAGCGAAATAACAATCGGGGATTTGGATGTCATCGAAGGTGGTATCGGGCAAATCTTCGATGAAACGCCCAAGGTCATAAGCGAAGTATCCAACTGCGCCTCCTGGGAAGAGGGGCGAGTTCGGCGTGATGGGGCAGGAAAAGCGCTCCAAGATTGGTCTCAGCAACTCGAAAGGGTCACCTTCAACTTGCTCAACGCGCCCAGAGAAATCCCCCCGACCTTTATTAGGGGGGGAAATAAACTCAGCCCTTTTGCCTTTGCTGCGGAAGATAAGAAAAGGCTCACTGCTCATGAAAGAATAACGACCCAGTTTCTCGTAATTCATACCGCTATCAAGGAAAAAACTATACGAATCTGCCTCAAAACGCGCGAATAGTTCAAAAGAATTTAACGAGTTTGTGGTTTCTTCGATTAAAAACATCTATAAGATTTATACTTAAATCCACTCCTTAGTGTTTCTTTTACCCTAATAACTGTGAATTTGCCTGTTCAGGATAACACAATTGCAAATAACTGTCAAGTTTTTTGGGGAATAAAATAGGATAGGAATATACTAGCGAAGAAACTTCTTTAAGGAACTCAATGAATCTTGGCATCATCGCTCTTTGCAATAACGAACAAATCTTTTCAAGGCAGGCTTAGAATTTTAAGTGTTCATCAAACCAAGCCAACACACGCTGCCAAAAGTCCACTGCATTTGGGTAGCGCCATGAACCTGGCGAATGGTCCTCACCAAGGTAACATGCTAAAACGACCTTCTTGTCCAATCGCCGTAGTCCCGAAAACATTTCTCCCGCCTGTCCTGCTGCAGAAGAGTCTAATTCTCCATAAATCAGCAATAAAGGGGTTTCTACCTTGTCTAAGTGGAAAACCGGGGAGTTCTCAATGTAGCGTTCTCTCTGCTCCCAAAGTGAACCGCCCATTCTGCCCTGTCCCGTCTCCACCCAACTGATGCCACTATCACCTTCCTCAGTTAAAAAACCATAGAAGCTCACTAAATTGCAAATTGAAGCACTGCTGACGGCTGCGCGGAATCGTGATGTCTGGGTAATAATCCCGTTTACGCAGTATCCACCATAACTATGCCCCATGATTCCCAAGCGCTCTGCATCCACAATCCCCAAATCAATTACCCGGTCTACACCTGAAAGCACAATCTCGGTTAATTCTTGAATTGGGCTGTGCGTTTTAATGGGTAAGTCAGGCAAAAACACTGCATAGCCGCTGGTTGTCAGAAGATACATATTGTCATAAGAACTACCAGATACACCAAAATAGTTGAGTTGGTCTGAGAGGAACGAACCACCGTAAACCTTTGTGATTAGCGGATAACGTTCTCCAGAGACATAACTCGCTGGCAAGAGTAATACGCCTTGCAAGTCTCTCCCATCAAAGGTTTTCCATGAAACAATCTGGGCTTCACCAAAATTCACTCTCTCAATTTTGGGATTCAACCTTGTCAGTTGTCTTCTGCTTTGAAAGCTGGCATCAGCTTTCCACACATCGGCTGGATGGGTCCTATCTTCCGCAATGTAAAAAATTCGTTTGGTATCCGGCGCCACGTCGATATTCAAATCAATATCATAGAGATAGTTTTCCTCAATCAATTGTGTCGCTTCACCATTTTTAAGGTCGATTCGAGCAAAACCCTCCTGCTTGCTCTGAACCTGATATGTCTGGACAATAATCGACTGCCCATTGTCTGGTGACCACACGGTTTGTGCCTCAGAAGAGCGGATGATTCTAATAACACTTAATCCATCAGTTACCTTCCGGATAGCTCCGTCTTCTGTCATGGAGATTTGCCAGAGATTTGCGCCTGAGACACAAAACAGATTCCGACTGTCTTCACTCCACAAGAGAGGCGCAGACCGGCTGCCGCATTTTGACCTCAATTGGACACCTTTCTCTGCGGTTAGATTTCTGACACTACCTGAAGTTACTGATACGATAAAGAGTTCACCCAAAGCCTTAGGCCCATCAGTTGTATAAGCGATATAACGTCCATCTGGCGACCAGCTAAACTCACTATCATATTTGAGTTGGATGCATTCGGCAAGACATCTTGGTGGCTCTCCAGAAAGCGGTAAAAGGTAGAGATTAAACAAAAATTGCCCACTTTCGACGCTTTCAAGTCCTTGAAAGCTCATGACTGCCGCCGTTGTCCCATCCGGTGAAATCAAAAACCCAAGGGGATAGAATTGAGGTTCCAGTTTTTTGACTTCACCTGTGGCAATCGTGACAACACCAATGTTGGCCAAAAACCTGGAAGACGATTGCGGCATAAAATCGGTCTTTCCTTCATCCGCAATTTTGGGGATGGAACGAAAAATACGCACAGATGCTTCTAAGCTTGCTGCCTTTGATTCATCTTTTTCTCCTGACCTTGTTTTCGGCGGTAACGTGAAAACAATCTGCTTGCTATCAGGTGTCCATCTTGGTGGTACCTTAAGCGCCGGCGGATACGATTGAATCACGGAGTCACAAGCTGGGTAGAGTTGTTCAGTTCCACATTCCCATATCCATAATTGAGCAGTACCATTCTTGTCCGAATAGAAGGCGAGACTGCTTCCATCCGGTGACCAGGATGGTCGAAAACTTGTTCCCCAATTGGGCGTCAAATTATGGCAGTTACCGCTTTCAACTTCTACTATCCAGATTTCGCTGCCCTCCAACCAGGGGGGGATACCTGTCGGTAGAAATATACTACCTCCATATCTCCGTCTGCTATGACTTTGCACCGTTATCGCAAGCTGCCGGCCATTGGGAGATACGGCAATTGAGCCAGGCCGGACAAAAGTCTCCATTGAAAGGATGTCTTCAATCTCCAAAGAACAACGCTGCTCTGGTGTTACACCAGGGGGATTAACATTTCTAATCATATCTCATCCTCGTTCATCAACAATGCCCGAGGCATATGTGTTCTAAATACACGTTCACGGGTTTCTTATCCCATAGCATATCGCTGTTTAGCGTAATTCATCAGTCCTCCTGCGGCGATAATCTGTTGCATAAATTCGGGAAACGGTATTGCCTGGTATATCTGATTTTTCGTCAGATTTTTGATGATTCCTGTTGCTAAATCGACTTCAACCTGGTCGCCTTCGTCGATACCGATTGCCGCGTTTTCGCATTCTAAAATTGGCAATCCGATGTTGATTGCATTCCGATAGAATATCCGTGCGAATGTCTTAGCAATTACACAGGATACCTGACACGCTTTGATAGCTATGGGCGCATGCTCGCGCGATGAACCGCACCCAAAGTTTTTACCTGCAATGATAATGTCACCCGCCGCTATTTTCTCGGGAAAATCCGGGTGTTCAACTGTATCTTCCATGCAATGTTTCGCCAATTCTGCCGGGTCAATTACGTTTAAATATCGCGCCGGAATTATTTCGTCGGTGTTAATATCATCTCCAAATTTCCATGCTTTGCCTTTAATATCCATAATTTCCTCCAATGCCTGTTTTCGCCAGAAACCCGTTTTCTTCGAGAAAACGGGTTTCTTACTGATTCACCCTTGCCAGGGCATCCAAAAGGCGATGAATTTGGTCTCGCAACGCCTCAAGGACTTCGGCAAGCCCTTCGACAAGCGGACGCAGTTCATCCCAAACCAGTTCGTAACCGTAGGTGTGGCGAAATAGATGCCGAAACCGGAGATACCGGTGAAGCCGCAGTGCCAATGCGTGGTCAATGACTGCCGGACGCCGGTTTTGTACTTCGTGTTCCATCTGCTGAAGTAAAAACGTGTGCCAACTCTCCCCCACCGGAAGTGGTACCTCTGTCCACTTTTCAACGCGCTCAAAAATTCGCTCTACACCCTCGTAAAAGTCGTGGACATGCTTGCCAAAAACTATCATACGTTCCTGACCTGGCGGTTTGCGAAGCCTTCGGAAAGAGGCTTGCGCTTCTTTGACAACCTGCTCCAGATTCTTCAGTTCGTTTTGGACTTCCATTTTCAACGCCTCAATTGGTTCTTTTGGCATTATTATCTCCCCTTTCGCCAACGCTGCCAGTTCGGGAACTGCCCTTTCCAGAGGCACCAAATCGAGTTCCATCCCCTCTGGCAGCAGTTCATACAAATCCACTAACGCATCGATATATCGCCCTGGCGCCAGTCCCTCCACCGCTATGTCAACATCTGAACGCTCATGCCAGGGGCTATCGCCCCGTAGTGAGCCAAACACATACGCCTCGCGGGCGTCAAACTTCTCCTTCAGCACCCTCACACACTCCTGCGCCGCCGCTTCCGCAGCCTTTCGCCGTTCGTCATTTTGTTTTTCATTTCTCATCTCTTAGCCCGCTTTTTTTGCACCTTATCACCTGATGGCTATTCCAACTGCCCATTCTTATTACTTCATAAGCAATTCAAGAAACTGACTCGCTGTAACGATTTTGACCTTATCATACTCACCTATTTCGAGTAGATGCTTGTCTCCTGTAACAATGAAATCAGATTTACCTTTAACTGCGCATTCCAAGATACGGTTGTCATTTGTATCCGTAGTGATAAAGTTAATCTTCACCTTAGGTTTGACTATGCGCGCATACTTCCTTATCTTCTTTAGCTCTTTGGCAATCATTTCATCACTTCTACCAAAATCTTCATTCATAGCCTTGCGTATTTCAGCCAGAATCGGTTGTGAAATGATTATCTGAAAGAATCCACGTCTGCCGAGTGAGCGCACCTGTCTTGGTTTTCCTTTTGGGAAAAAAGTTGCGGAAAGGTGAATGTTAGCATCAAGCACGGCACGGATTACCTTTCTTGGTTTTTTCACGCTCTCTCCTTTGGTGAATCATCCTATCAATCATCTCAGTGACATTATCATCGCTTAAACTTTCATATTTAATCTGACGTTCTGCGCACCACTTTTTGAAATGACGTTCTGCTTCTACATCAAGTTCTGTTTCCTCTTGTTGGAGCAGAAAAAGGGCATAGTTCATCACATCCAATAGATACTCATCTGAAAGTTTATCGATGACTGATAATAATTCTCTCTTGGTAATCTTATGTTTTTGCATGAAAGTCCTTCCTCACTTTTCAAATACCCTCTTAATTTAACTCCTCCGGCGACGCAATTCTTCCCGCTACTGCGGAAGCCGCCGCTATCGCAGGATTTGCAAGGTAGACCTCACTCTGCTGTGACCCCATACGTCCCCTGAAATTGCGATTGGTTGTGGAGATGCAGACTTCGCCATCCGCTAAAACGCCCATGTATCCACCCAAACATGCGCCGCAGGTTGGTGTGCTGATAGCCGCGCCGGCGTCGTGGAAGATATCGAAAAGCCCTTCCTTCATCGCTTGACGCCAGATGCTTTGCGTCGCGGGAACAATAATCAAGCGGACATACGGATGCGCTTGGCGTCCCTGTAAAACTTGCGCGGCAATTCGTAAGTCCTCGATACGGCCGTTCGTGCAAGAACCGATGTAAGCCTGGTCGATGGGAATATTGCCGACTTCGCTAATAGGACGTGCGTTCTCAGGTTTATAAGGGAAAGCAACTTGCGGTTCTATTTTACTGGCATCATATTCTAAAATGTCGCAATATTCGGCGTCCGGGTCGCTGGCATAGAATTTCCAGGTGCGTTGCGCGCGGTCTTTGATGTATTCTAACGTGATGTTGTCAGGGGCGATAATTCCTGATTTTCCCCCGGCTTCGATGGCCATATTGCACATTGTCAATCGGCTCTCCATGCTGAGATTCTCGATAGTTTCACCGGTGAATTCCATAGCTTTATAGAGCGCGCCATCTACGCCGATATTGCCGATAGTATATAAAATCAGGTCTTTGCCGCTCACCCATTTCTGCAATGAACCGTAGAAGATAAACTTCATGGATTCTGGGACTTTGAACCAAGTTTCGCCTGAAATCATCGCGGCGGCTAAGTCTGTGCTGCCCACACCTGTGGAGAACGCGCCCAATGCGCCGTAAGTGCAAGTATGCGAATCCGCGCCTATCATACAATCGCCTGGCACAACGATGCCTTGCTCTGGCAACAACGCATGTTCAACGCCCATTGTGCCGACCTCGAAGTAATATTTGATGTTGTGTTCCCGCGCGAAATCTCGCATAGCTTTGCACAATTGAGCGGATTGGATATCTTTATTCGGCGCGTAATGGTCGGGAAGCAAAACAATTTTGTCTTTATCAAAAACTTTTTCGATACCTTCCCTCTCCAGAATATCAATGCTAATCGGCGCTGTAACGTCGTTGCCCATCACTAAATCTAATTTACAAGTTATCAACTCACCTGGATGTACTTCTTTCTTGCCTGCATGAGCCGCTAATATCTTTTCTGTAATCGTCATTCCCATTCCTCGGCCTCCTAATGATTATACTGCTCATAAATCATAGGAAAAGATTTCTTTTCTTTTTGATTAAACTTTTTCTTCCAAACTTTTCTTTTTTTGCTTTTCACAATTTAATTCGGTAATCGTTATAACTTCTTGCTGATGTAATGTCGTCTCGCTTGATTTCGTTTTTTGTGTTGAGCTTGAGTGCTTGCATAAACTCAGTCAACA